>Ga0076085_119_pt1 | contig 16895 bp, 16 predicted proteins | sample RifGroC1_FD_68224 | JGI IMG/M metagenome (GOLD analysis project Ga0076085, IMG submission 68224) | Parcubacteria bacterium GW2011_GWC1_41_7 | reverse complement strand
CATGCGTGTTTGTCCTCCAACTAAAATAATTTCATCAATATCATTTTTCGTGAAGTTGATTTCCTTTAATGTTTTTTCTGTCAGTTCAATTGACTGTTCAATCAGATCTCGCGTCAGCTCTTCCAATTTTCCGCGAGTAATTTTATAGAATAAATGTTTTGGATTTCCCGACGAGTCGGATGTCACAAACGGCAAATTAATTTCAGTTTCTTGCATTGTGGAGAGCTCTTGCTTTGCTTTCTCTGCCGCTTCTTTCAATCGCTGGAGCGACAGTGGATCCTTACTGATATCCATGCCCTCTTCTTTCTTAAACTCCGCAATCAAAAATTCAATAACACGCTGATCCAAGTCATCTCCGCCCAGAAGTGAATTTCCTCCAATGCCCTTTGCCTCAATGACATTGTCGCCAATTTCCAAAATTGATACATCAAACGTACCGCCTCCAAAATCATATACTAAAATTTTTGCGCTATTTTTTTTATCCAATCCATACGCAAGAGCCGCGGCAGTTGGCTCTGGCAAAATACGCTTTACTTCAAATCCTGCAATTTCTCCAGCGACTTTCGTTGCCGCGCGCTGAGAATCGTTAAAATACGCGGGGATAGTAATGACCGCTTCGGTAATCTGCTCTCCTAATCGCTCTTCAGCATCTGCTTTTATTTTCTGAAGTACCATGGCAGAAATCTCTTCCGGACGCACCCACTTTTCGCCAAACTTAATTTCAATCGAGTCGTTTTCGCCTTTCCGATGCTCATATGGCATCTTCGGTAAGATTTTTTGCACCTCTATGTCAGAATACCTGCGGCCGATAATGCGCTTGACCGAATAAATGGTATTATGCGGATTGGTAACTGATTGGCGCTTTGCTAAAACCCCAACCAACCGCTCACCTGATTTTGATACTGCAACAACTGAAGGGGTTGTTCGTGATCCTTCGCTGTTTTCCAAAACCTTTGGGTTGCCGGCCTCAACAATTGCGCTTGCTGAATTTGTAGTTCCCAAATCGATTCCTAATATCTTTGCCATAATAATTAAGCCCCTCATCACTTCCATCACACCCTGATGTTTCACATTGTTTGGTATCAATTGCTTCATGGATTTTTGGGTCAAATTCCTTACCTTTTGGATCAATAACCTCCAATCCATACCTGCGAAGTAAATCAAACATTTGTGTCTGCACTAATACATATCCTCTTCCCATGGCGCTATCTTTGTCTTTTTCCTCAAATGTATGCAGTGCCATATCAAAGCTATCCAATACTGGGAGCAAATCTGCAATAAGATTCGCATTTGCAAAATACGCAAATTGCTTCATTTTTTGCTCTGTTTCTTTTTGCGCGTTCAAAAGATCTGCTTTTGCGCGCTTCCATCCCGCTAAATATTCATCTCGCTCTTTTTCTGCCTTTGAAAGCGCGCTATCGAATTCTTTCATCGACTCTTCTGTGGTAGGCAATTCTTCCTCACTATTTTCTTCTTCTTGCATCTTCTTTTCTTCGTCCATGGTGTTTTTTGTTATAGCAATTCGTTAATATGTTGCATAAATTGAATATTTTTAGGATAATCCATGCGCTTGGGACCGATAATTGCGCACAGTGCATCTCCTTTTTTCATAATCATCATGGAATACTTGCTGTTTATGGGATTTTCATCTCCGATAAATACGTGCGATTCATCTTCTGAAAAATTTTTTGCGATTTTGTCCAAGCTCTTTTTTACATCTTCAAAAAACTGTAAAAAATCAATAAGTGATTCTCTATCCTCAAATTCTGGGGAAAGCAAGGTATCAAAAAGTCCCTCCGTTCGCTCGTGTGCTCCGCCACGTACAATAACCGTGCTATGCATTTCCGGAAGAAGAATCTTAAACATCGTATCCTCTGAAAGTTTTCGCTTCAGCGCGCTATGTCCGCCCTGTTGCTCTTGCATATCACGCACATATTGGCGCCATCCCTTATCAGTTGGGATGCGGCCAGTTGAAATATTGACGTTTTGCAACAGCCCCTCATCAACAAGTTCTGATAAATAGCAACGCATACTCGCGGGGGATATGGTTTTGAAATACCTGCGTGTCAATATTTTTGACCCGACGGGTTTGCCGGTTTGCGTATGAAGCTCCACTACGCGATAAAAAATTTTTTTCTTTAAATCTTGATTCATGACTTAGCGTGGATGCCGCAAGCGCAGCTCGCGTTCCAGCGACGCGAGCCAATCTCGTCTCTCGGCGATTTTTCTCTTCGTTATACTCAGAGACCAAGCAAAAATCGCGTGCGCAATGATTCAATAATCATTGCTTGCGGCTTATGATTACAACGCCGCATCCGAAGCGTTCCATCGGATAATAAGTCTCCGCATTAAAAAATTACAATTTCGCTCAGAAAATATGCTTTTTTTATTGAAAATAAAACGCGGCGCCGATTGCTACGTTCGCGAAGCGAAAGTAGCGATGATATCGCGTAGCGATACATCTAAGGTGCCGCAAGCTAACGTTCTTCAGGCGACGATGGGCGTAGACGGAAGCGGCAACCGATTTTCGGGTCCGCAGATGCGCACCGTGATGCTCGGGCGATCCCAATCCACCGCAAGCACCTCTATCGCATCGGCAAACACGGACAAATCGGTTATCATAACTGCCGAGACGTTTGCGCGTCTCATGATGACCATCAGGGGCCACGCGTCAACGATATACTCAAGCAGTAACTTCTCGTCCGGGGAGTTCACCTGTGTCTCCCCTATGCCATCAAAGCAGATCCAGACAGGGCCCACAAAGGACCAGCCCAGATTGACGTATTGTCCATCAGACGTTAGACGTTCCAGACGTTGAATGTGTCGCCGTTGCGTAATCGTGCACGCAACGTGTGCAATCGCTAGAGCGAGTGCACATATAGCAATGAACAACGCTGCGTAGTCTACCATAGCTTCCTCCGTAGCAGTGAGCTGATAAAACTATAAAATCTTTTTAATGTAATGTCAAATTATGAACATACAGCTACTCATTGAAATCCTTGAAGAGTTTGTTTTTTAAATTTTTGAAATTCTCCCGCCTTCAGAGACAATCGAATACGCCTCATCAAATCAAGCATCCACGCAACATTATGCTCCGTCATCAACATAATCGCATACACCTCCTTTTCCCGATATAGATGGGAAATATAAGCGCGAGAGTACGTTTTGCACACCGTGCATGCACAGTGTATATCTAGTGGTTTTTTATCTATTAAAAATTGTTTGTTTCGAATATTTATGCGCCCTTTTGAGGTAAGCACACTTCCATGCCGTGCCCAGCGAGTAGGAGCTACGCAATCAAACAAATCAATCCCCCGCTCAACACTTTCAAATATATCGTCCACCTCCCCAATGCCAAGCAGGTGTTTTATTTTTTTCTCATCTAAAAGCGGAATCGTTAGATCTAAAATTCTGTACATATCATTTTTTGATTTTCCTAAAGATCCTCCAATGGCATACCCAAAAAACGATAAAGACGATATGGCTTGCGCCGACTCTTTGCGCAAATCCTCATACTCTCCGCCCTGCACAATCCCTAACATCGCTTGCTTGCCGCGCCATAGCGCAGCGGCGGCGGGGTGTTTATTTCCGTAAAAAGTTTTTAAAGAAACCTCAGCCCATGTATGCGTTCGCTTTAATGCTTTTTTTGTATATTCATATGAAGAAAGCGGCGAGGTGCATTCATCAAAAGAAAAAATAATATCAGCTCCGAGTATTTGCTGAATTTCAATAGATTTTTTGGGTGTCAACCACAACATCTGTCCATTCACCGGATTTTTAAAAGTTGCCCCTGTATCGTCAATTTTTACAAAATTATTTCCTCTATACTCGGTTATTTTTTCGCTTGGCCTGCCTGCCGGAGCTTTAGCGGAGACAGGAAAAATATCTGCAATTTTTCCAACTCCATGTTCTGATCCAAATCCCAAAGAAAAAACCTGGAACCCTCCGCTATCAGTCATCAGCGGCGCATCAATTTTTGCATATGCGTGTAACCCTCCAAATTTTCCAATAATTTTATACCTCTCGTTATGAAACAAATGATACGTATTAACCATAAACATCTCTCCGCCATATTGCTTTGCGCGGTCAAACGAAATGCCGCGAAGTGCCGCCTTCGTCCCAACTGGCACAAACGCAGGCGTATGCACCGCCCCATGTGGAGTGCGTAGTACTCCCATACGTGCTCTGCTTTTTTTATCTTTTTTTGTAATACGAAACTGAAACATTTGATTTTTCTATAAAACCAAAAAACAAATAAGAAAAACGCAATAGTTTATATGTAAGTTTTTAAAAATAGTATCTTGAGAGAAATTTGGGTAGGTATGGCTTGTTTGAGCGGTCGCAAAGCGACCGCCAAACTTGGCATATTGAACGAAAGATCTATTTTTAAAAACTGGAATCATTAATAATATAAAGATCTCACTCTATGTACAGGAGATGATATATCTATGCCGTGCGCGCCGTTCCAAAGCGCAACATCCACCTCGTATGAGCACACATCAGATCCTATTTGCTCTCTCAGCATCTCAACCGCAAGAAGCGCACCTGCTCGAATTTCAACCTCCTCTTGAGATCCTACCTGCAACAGTGGATTTTTCCGAAGCGTTTCTTCTAATTTGTCGCTATACCTAAGCGCCCCATACATATGAAGCATCTGCGACAATTTATAATCTGCAAATGCAGTCAAAGAACAAAGCTCTCTCCTCGTGAACGGATCACCAAGCGCAAGTACATATTCAAGATATAGCAACTGATTGGGTTTCAAAAAATGTACTCCACTTTCGGTAATGTCTTGAAATTTTTCTAGGCTGCAAAGCTGCAAGCAAAAATCAACGGCACTTTTATAGTGATCCGCAAAATTTTTAAAATCCCCCTCCCAATTTTCCAAAAGCCACTGCCTGCTTTTTTGAAATACATTCCACCGCGCTATGGCAAGCGGCGTGCTTTCATGTGGTGACAGCGTGGAAACAAAATCTTTTTGATCAATTTTTAAAAATCCGAATTTTGAAATATTTTCTATTTTTTTATACAATCCCCAAAATGAAGAATCCTGCGGTTTTTCTTTCCAGTTTCTAGGATGCTCCCAAAGACGAAAATCAAGCACGCGCAAAAAAAATAAAAAGTTAGAAAGCTGTTGTTTTGAAATAGCATGCTGCGAAAACCAAAAATTATTTTTGCGCGCCTCAAATACCATGTCTGAAATTTTTTCAATAGTATCTAAGGTGGGCGGAATAACTTCAACGTATTCAAAATTAATCTTTCGCAGCGAAGAAAGGCATATTTCTTTAGTTGTTTTTTGCGATATTGCCGTATGCATCATAAAATTTTGTTGTTTTGCAATGGCGGACTCAATTATGATGCCGCGATTATATAATATCACAACTTGACAACTAATGCCTATATAGTATGAATATACCTCCATACGATAACAACAAGCAAACAAGGCGCTTGTATGGCGCCCTGTTTCTTACAATTCTTTAAGTGCTCCTGATTCCTTTCAAAAAGGTTTCTATTTTGTAGAATCCTTGCTCGGAGCGCCGGATGTCTTTTTCCACCCTTTTACCTTTTTCTTTTCTTTTTTCTGCTTGTCTCTTCCTTTTGCCATTTTCTTTTGAAAAAATTAATGAACGAACCTTATTTTTCTATATATATTTTATTTCCATTTTGAAAAATATATGTATATATTGTGAAAATACTCATGCGCGGGGATATTTCTGAAAATATTATTTCGAGCGAAATTTGGGTAGGTATGGCTTGTTTGAGTGGCAACTCTGTTGCCGCCAAACTGGCACATTGAGTAAGAAATACATATTTTAGAAATATCTCAAAATACCATCGTTAACCAAGTATTATATTTTTCATTTTTTCCTCTTACCGCATCAAAATAAATCTTCTGGAGTTGCGCGGTTACTCTCCCCACTTCTCCACTTCCAATTTTTTTCCGATCAACCTCAATAACCGGTGTGATTTCAGCCGCTGTTCCGGTTAAAAATATCTCATCTGCGTTATATAGTTCTCCGCGCGCAACCTGTCGCTCTTCAATATCCGCAATGCCCTCTTGCCGTGCAATAGAAAGTATTGCAGAGCGCGTTAACCCCGGCAAAATATGCTGGGATAAGTCCGGTGTGATTATTTTTCCGTTTTTTACCAAAAATATGTTTTCCCCTGAACCCTCTGCAACCGATCCCCTACTGTTGAGTAAAATTGCCTCATCAAATCCATTTTTAACGCTTTCGGTTTTTGCAAGCGCTGAATTTACATACGATCCGCATACTTTTATGCCCGTAGGAACGGCATTATCATCATTTCTGCGATACGTAGAAACTCCAGCTCTTATGCCGCGCGATGTATCTAAATATTTTCCTAATTTATATAAAAGAATAGAAATTTCAGGCGTATAGTCGTGCAATTTTGGAACAACTGCTACATCACGAAAATACACAAGCGGTCGAATATATACATCTTCATATACTTCGCTATTTCGAATAAGCTGACGAGTAATTTCAACAAGTTCTTGGGGATTTTTATGTACCTGCATAAAAAGCCCTTCCGCACTCTTGAGTAGCCGAGTGTAGTGCTCTTTTGCAAACAAAATGCCAGTATTTTTCTTTTCTGGATTGAAATACCCTCGTATTCCTTCAAATACCGCCGTGCCGTAATGAAGCGAGTTTGTTTTAATATGAACAAGTGCCTCTTGCTCAGGAACTATTTTCCCTTCAAAGTATGCATGTAACATCTTATTGCTTATTATAACGCCATGAAATAAAAGAGTGTCTCTGCGCTTAAATGATTCCTAAAATAATATCCTTCTCTCAATGCGCCTAGTGTGGCTTTCGCTATGCTCAAGCTCACACCACCAAGCCTACCCGAATTTCGTTCAGGATATTATTTTAGAAATCTACATTGTAGGTAAAAATATTTTTCCCCTTTTTACTGTAACCATGCGCTCTTTTTGCATTTGTTTGATGATTGCTTCCAATACTGCACCTTCACATTTTAGATGATTTTGAAGCATGCTGTACGAAACGCTTTTATTTTTTATCACATAGCGAATAATTTTCCCGCGTATCTGCCTTTTAGATCCTTTAAATTTTGATTGCACTGCGTAATGTTTGCTTTTTTTATTTGGATTATCTTTTAAAACACTCAAATGTGCTCCATAATCCATTAAAGCAAAGTACCACTCCCGAGGATGTTCTCTATCCAAGCTTTTTGCAATAAACAGCAGAAGTTCTTTGTCCGATATATTTTGTTTACCCCTAAAAAAGTGATATAAAAAAATTCTACGGATATTTGTTTCAATAAATACAACCGGTGCATTATACGCAAACGCGCAGATGCCTCCTGCGGTTGATTGTCCGACCCCTTTTATGGATTGTAGCGTTTTCATATCGCGCGGAATTTTGCCATTGTATCTTTTAACTATTTCTCTTGCGGCCTGATGTAGATAAAGCGCCCGCCTATTATAGCCAAGTCCTTGCCACGCAATAAGCACACGCGATAGAGGTGCTTTTGATAATTCTTGTAGCGTAGGAAATATTTTTAAAAATTCGCTGTATTTCTTTTCTACCCTCGCAACTTGTGTTTGCTGTAGCATCATTTCAGATACCAGGATAAAATACGGATTTCTTGTCCTTCTCCACGGAAAATCTCTTTTTTCTTTTTTATAAAACCCCCACACAATTTTCTGAAAATTCTTAATGTTATCTTGACGCATGAATACAACGAATGGCTAATTATGATATATGAAGCGACTCGAGGAGCGCGAAAGCGGGCATGGTTGCCGAAAGCTTTAGCTGCGGCAGAGCGAAGCGCGACGACAAACGAAGCGTTTCACGCTGGGAAACGCGAGTGTGTCGCTGAATATATCATAATCAACCTTTTTTATTTTAAAATTGTATCTTTCACAATCTCGCCATCTCTCAGCTCAACAATGCGATCTGCAAGCTGAGCATATTCATTCTCATGCGTAATCATGACAATCGTTTGACCCTGCTTATTCAATTTTCTTAAAATATCAATAACCTCGCGCGATCGTTTAGTATCAAGCGACGCAGTCGGCTCATCGGCAAATAAAATTTTTGGGCGCTTTACAACTGCCCGCGCAATACTCACACGCTGTTGCTCTCCACCAGAAAGCTGGCTCGGGACATGGTGCAATACATGTTGTATCTCAAGTAATACGCCAAGCTCTTGAATATACGTTCGAATTTCCTCGCGAGACATATCAAGCATCAAGGCAGAAAGCATAATATTTTCCTCTGCAGTAAATTCCGGAATCAATCCATAATCTTGAAAAATAAATCCAAAATTATGAAGCCGGAATTTAGTTTCTTCGCTTTCATTTAAATTGGAAACCTCTTTGTTATTAATCAAAATTGACCCAGAGCTTGGGGTATCCAAAAGCCCCATTTGATACAACAACGTTGACTTCCCAGCTCCCGATGGGCCGATGATTGCAATAAATTGACCCCCTGGAATTTCAAAAGAAATATTTTTCAATACCTCGGTATCAACTCCTCCGCTATGATACGTTTTGTATAAATTTTTAATTTTTATCATTGGTTTGATTTCTATTGATATACTTTTTAAAATGAGCCGTACTATTTTTCAGAAACATTTTGTGATATCCGTAATGGCAATGGCCATATATTCAGTGACTCGAGGAGCGCGAGAGCGGGCATGGTTGCCGAAAGCTCTAGCTGAGGCAGAGCAAAGCGCGACGATAACTGAGGCATTTCTCGCCGGGAAATGCCGAAGGTGTCGCTGAGTATATAGCCATTGCGACCAATGATTTCTGAAAAATAGTATTGCGAATGTTTCATCTCCCCAAGATAGCATCGATGGTGCTTTGGCGAATAACCATGCGCGCAGGAATAAATCCGGAAATAAGCGTAACAATAATAAGAACTGCAATACGGACGGAAATATAAAATTTTGGAAAATACAAACTCACATCAGCAATAGGAAATGGAAGCGGATGCCTCATGAAAAACGGGGTGAGGAAAAACTGAAGTAGTAACAGTCCTACTAAAATTCCCGCAACCGCATAAAAAAGCGATTGCATAACATACGCTAAAATCAGCACTTCCTGAGTGACGCCAAGCGCCTTTGCGATCCCTAAATAGCGCCTGCGATTGATAACGTTTACAAAAATAATAATAAAAATAGTCACTGCCGCAACCATCACTGATACCGCTCCAACAATATTTCCAATCATACCGAATGACTTTTGAAAATCTCCGGTAATTGTTCCGAGCGAACCCTCAATATCAGACAATAAATTATTTCTATTAATCGGAAGATTTTTAAGCTGTATATAAACCTCGCGCGCATGAAGCGGATCTGCAAGCACTGAAATTTCATTGTATTGATTTTGTTTGCCTAATTTTTGAGATAAATATGAATACGGAACAAACGCACGCATATTTGCGCCAAACGGCTTGGTATTAAATACCCCTACCAGCTCAAGTTCGTCCACAGTTCCATTTGCAAATCGAAGACGTACTTTTTGTCCAATTTTCACCGCACCTAAATTATCTTCCAAAGCAGAAAACGCACTGCCGGGGATATATCCCTTTAAAAATTGAGCGGAAAGCATAATTTTTCCTTGATCTCCGGGGCGCAACATGCGCCCCGCCAAAATATGTTTTTCAATATTTGTTGTCTCAAATTCGCGTGTTGGATCAACCCCAACCAAAGAAAGCGTTACACGATTTACCTTTCGGTTAGGCCGGACAATTTGGTATCCAGATTCAACCGCAATAGGACTGGTCAGCCTTGGAGAGTATGAAATAATTCGTGGATCGTTTTTAATAATCGTCAAAAGCTCTTGAGGATTTTTAATAACAGTATTATCCTTTGAAGGAACAATAAATACATCTCCGATAAATGAAAGCCGAGACGCTTTGATAATGCCATCCATAATACCCAAAAGCAATCCTCCGACAAACATCAAATTCAAAAAGGTAAGCATCAAAATAAATACCGTCACCAGTGTGACCATTTTACTCCCACGCATAATATTGCGCTTTGCAATAAAAGCGGCAACAGACAAATTTTTCAATTTCTCTTGAAAACGATGAATCATAACAAAGCGCAATTATTTTGTTTCTTGCGGATAGGCAACTTTTTGTCCAGCTCGAAGACCTGAAATAATTTCAACAGACCCGTCAGATCCGGCAATGCCCATATTGATGAAAATGCGCGCGCCATTTTTTAAAACAACAAATGGACGATTTTGCTGGTCAAACGAAACGCACGAGTATGAAAGCGCAAGCGCTTTTTCTTTTGATTGAGTGGTAATAGTGGTTTGAGCGGTCATTCCTGATTTAATACGCACGTCTTCTCGGTCAAACATCAAAATAGTTTTATACGAACTACACGAGCTAAAAACTGCACATTTTCTCCGTATGCATCAAGTGTCACGGACGCTTCCTGCCCTACTATTACCTTTCCAATATCAGATTCAGAAATAAATGCTTCAATTTCAAAAGCGCCCTTTGACATAAGCGCAATTGCTTGGGCGTTCGCAGTCGCCATTTCTCCTGGGTCAATATTAATGGCAGTAACAATACCAGAAATAGGAGCACGAAGTACGGTTTTTGCAAGTTCGCTTTGATAATACAAAACATCAGCATATGCACGATTCACTTGTGCGCTTTGAAACGCAATTTCTTCTGGCGTTGACCCAGCTTGCTTTAACTGGAGCTCCCGCTGGGCAACTGACAGCGTACTTTGCGCCGCGGAAATATTATTTTGATTGGTAATTTTTTGTGAGGCAAGTGACTGTTTTTGTGCGCTTACGCTTGAAAACGCTGTGACAATATTTGTTTGCGCCGTTCCAACGCTTGTTTTATATGAAGTCAAATTCGTTTGAGAAAGATCTGATCCAGCATTTAATGTCGCCTCAACATCAACTAAAAAATTACGCACTTGAGTAAGATACGCTAAGGCGTTTTGCAGGGCAGTATCAATATCACTATGTGATTGCAAAAGCACAATATCACTGCTCCAACGATCAAGAAGCGGTCCCAACGATGCCCGCCCGCTCTCTGCTTTAATCTTTGATTGATATGCCCCGGAATTATAGCTTAATCTCGGACTAAGTGTTTCATCATCAACAAAAATTTCATCCGTATATCTGCGCACTGCATCGTTTGCCTTTGTATACGCATCTTTCATGACATCCAATGCGCCCTCGTATTCATTATCCAAATCAATCGTTGCCCTTGTAATTTTATGTGCTGGCCCTCAAAATTTGCCCGTGCTTGAGCAAGCTGACTAGACAATTGTGATTGTTCAAGAGATGCAAGAACAGTTCCGCGCGTAACTGTATCCCCTACTCGCACAGGAATATATGCAATACGTCCTGACTTTTCAAACGATAAGGTGATATCTTCAACCGGCTTCACTTTTCCAGAAACCGAAACTACTTCAATAATTTTTTTATATTCTGCAATTGAACACGTCCCATTCCCTGCTTTACTATTTCTAACACCAATACCTATTAAAATCACTAGAACAACAACCCCCGCTATAATGCGTTTTTTTGTTAAAAATATTTTTTTCAAAACTTCTTGAACTTTTTTTACACTATTCATTTGTTTTCCGGCATTAAAATAAGTCCTAAAAAATAAGTGTCGGGCCACCCAGATTCGAACTGGGGCTAAATCCTCCCAAAGGACTCGTGCTAGCCACTACACTATGGCCCGCCTCACTAAAGTCTACATAAATTTTTTTCCGCAAATATATTGTAGCACAAAAAATAGGCCTAAAATAGAGGCCTATTCTACATAAAATTCTTTTTTAAGCTCTTTATTTTGTTCTTCTTCTAATTCTTTTGTTTTTTCATCAGAAAAAACAGCTAAATCTTTAAGTTTCTCATCAGAGAGAATAAAAAGCTCTCCAGCACGCTTTGCTAAATAATCCTTTTTATTTTTTTTAGGATTTTCAATCACTTCCTGTAAAAGCGCCTTCAAAATCCACCCCACCTTAGGACCCGGGATTATCTGCAACTGCTCCATAAGCTCATTTCCGTTAAGCGCCAACATGTCGGGCTTTATCTCTTTTAAATGTGATTTTTTCACAAGGTACTTTAAATAGCGCAGTCGATATGGAACTGCTTTGGGAACACCCGATCCAATACGATCTGCTTCGCGAAGCAAAAATAGGTCCTGCAACGATTCCTCCCCTACTTTGCGCACAAACCTGCGCACCGCAGACATGGTAACCTCTTCAATTTCTAAATAAAACATATGGTACCGAACAAGATGTACTGCATCGCGAATGATTTTATTAGGAAATTTCAGTTTACTTAACATATGCTTGGTTAATTTTGCCCCAAGCAGTTCATGCCCATAAAAAGTCGCATCGGGCCCCTCCCCCTGTTTAGTCAGCGGCTTTCCAACATCATGTAAAAGCGCCGCAAGCCGCAATTGCAAAGAATATTTTTTTTGCGCGGCATAATCAAGACAGCGAATTGCATGTGTATACACGTCAAACGTGTGATGTTTATTTTGCATCACCTCATATCCCTGTACTAATTCCGGCATGATTTCAATCAAAAGCCCTGTCCTCCGAAGCATCTCGATTCCGAACGCCGCGTGATCACTCATCACAATACGCATAAATTCATCACGCACTCGTTCTTTTGAAATAAATTGCAACAGATGTGCATGCTCACAAATTGCCTGCATAGTTGTATCCTCTATGGAAAATTCCAATTCCACTGCAAGGCGCACTGCGCGCATCATCCGAAGTGCGTCTTCTTGGAAACGATCAAGGGGGCTTCCGACACATCTGATGATTTTATGCCGAAGATCATCTCCTCCTTTAAAATAATCAATAATGTTTCCGTCTTGATCGAGCGCGAGCGCATTCACCGTAAAATCGCGACGGCTCACATCATCCTCTAATTTTTTTGAAAATGAAATCTCTTTTGGCCTTCGAAAATCTTCATACACGCTCTCCGTTCGAAAGGTCGTTGCTTCCACAACACGCACGTCATCACTTTCTGAATGCGTTTTAATGCCCACCGTGCCAAACGTATTTTCATAAAACGCATCTTCTCCGAATATCTCAAGCAGTTCTGTTGGGGTTGCAGACGTTGCAATATCCCAATCTTTTGGTTTTTTAGATAACAGCACATCTCGAACGCATCCACCAATCAAATACGCATCGTATCCCGCTTTTGTTATTTTCTTCCAAATTTTTTGTACCTCTTCGGGAATGTTATATTTGTTCATAAAGAATAAATGTTACAAAGAAACCCCCTCCAATCAGAGCGGCAGACCGGATTCGAACCGGCGACCCTTTGCTTGGGAAGCAAATATTCTACCACTGAACTACTGCCGCTTATCAATACAATCGGCATACATAATCCGAGTAAAATTTGGGTAGGCATGGCTTGTTTGAGCGGTCGCGGAGCGAACGCCAAACTTGGCACATTGAAGGAGGATTACTGTATGCTGATTAATAATTATTCACATTTTATTATAACCTTACGCAATCTCTGGCAAAAATTCATCCTCTTGTTCAATCAATTCATCTAAAATCTCCTTTGGAACAGGACTACGCTCAGGAGCCACCCCGGGATATCGCCATACCGAAATAACTTTTGTTTTTCCTCCTGCCTTCAGTATCATGACCCAAATTTCCTGATTCCAAGTTTCCTTCCCTTCACGATTTTTTATAGATGTTGGCTGCATAAGCGCAACTGCTTTTTCTAATACCCCCTCTTCATAACGCTTGGGGTTGCGAAGCACTCGTTTCACGCGATTTTCAGACAAACCATAAAAAGACATTTTCATTTTGGCATGATCAGTCCAATGGAGTTTTTGCGATTGAAACGGAAATTGCACAAAAGACATCGGTTATGACCGCTTGAATAAAAATTTATATACCTCGCCAAACCAGAGCACAAACGATGAGGCGAAAATAGCAAGGGCAATATCAAAAAGCGGCAAGCGCGTCAGATGAAAAATGTTTTGAAAAAACGGAATAAATAAAACGCCGACCGTCAACAAGGCGGAAAGAAAAAACGATGCAAGTACCCACTTATTACTGGTAAACCCAAGTAAAAAAATTGATTTTTTGAGCGATCGCATATTAAAAATATTGAAAATTTGCGTAAAAGACATCACTAAAAATGCCATGGTGCGCGCGCTGTCCAGCCCAAAGATAAGATATTTTGAAAAAAGCATAACCGTTGCAATAACCATAACTACAGAAATAACAATAAGAAACGGAAGTATGCTTTGCGTAACAATATTTTCTTTTGCGCTTCGCGGCGGATTTTTCATGGTTGACCCATGTTCCTCTTCAGTCACGAGCGCAATACCATTAACCCCGTCTGAGACGATATTGAGCCATAAAATTTGTGTCGGCAAAAGCGGAAGCGGCAACCCTAAAATAAGCGTTGTAGCGGCAGTAATATATTCCGCAAAATTTGTCGTCATCAAATAATAGCTCGCTTGGCGAATATTTCGAAAAACAATGCGCCCCTCTTGCACCGCATGTACGATGGACGCAAAATGATCATCTAAAAGAACCAGCTGGCTTGCTTCTCGCGCAACATCAGTTCCAATATTTCCCATTGAAACTCCAACATCCGCACGTTTTAAGGCAGGAGCATCATTTACCCCATCTCCTGTCATGGCAACAATGTGACCTTGCCTTTGCAATTCTTCTGCAATTTTCAATTTCATCGAAGGAGAAAGTCGCGCAAAAACTAAAAATTCAGAAACTGCTTTTGAAAATTCTGCCTCGTCAAGCAATTGCAACTCTTCTTCTTGAAGCACGCTTCTGGACAGCTGTGCGTTTTGAGAGAGTAATCCGATTTGTTTTGCAATCGCAAACGCAGTTTCCGAATGATCGCCCGTTGCCATTATCACTCGAATGCCCGCTCTTTTTGCAGTTGCAATTGCCTCTGGTACATCGGCACGCGGCGGATCCTGCATAGAAACTAAAGAAACAAATATTAAATCGTCAATGCCCTCAAACGACAGCCTCGCTTCTTGTTTACCTTGAGCAAGGGGCGCATACGCAAGCGCAAGCACTCGATGTCCTTTTTTTGCAAAAGATAAAAACTTTTTATGCATATATTCTTTTGCCGTATCATCACATTTTTTTAATCCCCCCTGTTCATCGAGATAGGTCTTGCACAACTGCAACACTCGCTCTGGTGCTCCAACAACATACAATTCTGTCTTTTCTCCTTCGCGCTCTTTTATAAGTGAAGCTCGAAATTTAAAATCTGAATTGAAGGGCAAATCATCAATTTTTATATCAGCTTCTTCAAGTGAACTTTTTTTAATGCCTGCTTTCTCTGCTAAAACCACTAAAGCCCCCTCGGTCGGATCGCCAAGCACCGAAACAATATCTATTTTTTCATCGTGCACTAGGTGAGCACTATTGCATAAAGCCGCAATATGAAGTGCCTTAAACAGCCGCGGAGAGTCAAGAGGAAATATTTTCTCTTTGCTTTGCATAAAATCTCCGCTTGTACTCCAACCGGTTCCAGAAACCTCAACATCATCTCCCCCTATCCCTGAAATACTTTGGACAGTCATCGTATTTTCGGTAAGCGTTCCTGTTTTATCAGTCATAATCGCAGACACCACCCCGAGCGTTTCAGTTGCAGAGAGCACTCGCACAAGTGCCCTTCGCTTTGCCATGCGATGCGCGCCAAGCGCAAGCACAATGGTTAAAACTGCCGGTAATCCTTCGGGGATTCCAGAAACTAAAGATGCAACCGCAAATAAAAATATCTGCGAAAAAGGAATATGCTGAATAAAAAAGCCAATGATAAAAATGAAGGCAGAGCCCACTAAGGCAAAAAGCCCCATCTGCAAAGTAAGTGTTGTAGTTTTTTTAAAAAAATGTGATGGAGTTCGCTCTATTGTTTCTAGTTGCCGCGCAATAGCGCCAATTGCAGTAGTGGAACCCGTTGCAACCACAACACCACGCGCGGATCCCGAAGCAACAAATGTTGACATCCACCCCATATTTTTTTGATCACCAAGCGCACTACCCTCTTGAATACGTTCTGTGTATTTTTCAATGGGAAGCGACTCTCCACTTAAGGACGCCTCTTGAGTGCGAAAATTATGCGCTTCAAAAATACGAATGTCTGCCGGAATAAGATCTCCCTCTTCTAAAAATACAATATCTCCTTTTACGACATTGCGCGACGGAATACGTACAAGAGATCCTGATCGGAATACCTTTGCGTATTGGACAGAAAGTTTTTTAAGAGCACGAATTGCTTTTTCCGCCTTAAATTCTTGGGAAAATCCCAGCAAAGCATTGATAATAATAATTCCCAAGATAACAGAGGCATCAAGCGTATTCCCTAAATAAAAAGAAAGCGCAGACGCTGCAATAAGCACATACACAAAAATATTATTCAATTGCCGCACTGCCATAGAAAACCAAGAAGCTTGATCTTTATCGGGAAGATCGTTATATCCTTGCGTTTCAAGGCGGCTACGCGCCTCATCTATGCTTAGTCCTTCCCGCGATGACACGGTTTCCTTTAAAACTTCTTCGCACGAGAGGGCATAATACGGCTTTGATGAATTTATATTTTTTTTTCTTTGCATATTGAGATTATATAGGTGAAGCGTGTATAATTATTGCACTTCATTAATTGCATTCATCTACTACATAAACAACCATGGAACTACGACAAAAGGCTTGGGATACGGTACATGCGCATATGCAAAACCAAAATCTCATCAAGCATGTGCTGGCAGTTGAGGTGCTTATGCGCGCGCTAGCGCGCAAATTCGAACAAGACGAGGAAATATGGGGCGCAACCGGGTTGGTGCATGATATTGATTGGGAAGAAACGAAAAACGATCCCATGCGCCACAGCATTGTAGGATCGCAGC
>Ga0076085_116_pt1 | contig 17615 bp, 20 predicted proteins | sample RifGroC1_FD_68224 | JGI IMG/M metagenome (GOLD analysis project Ga0076085, IMG submission 68224) | Parcubacteria bacterium GW2011_GWC1_41_7 | reverse complement strand
GACGAGTCTGCTTTTCAGATGCTGAAATAAATGAATGCATCTCGTTAGTTTCTTCGTGATGATGTAATTTTTCTGAAAGTAAAATCAAAAAAGCAAGCAAGCTTTCTCCTTTTTCTGAAATGTTATGCGTGCGTGCAAAATCTTTCGTAACGGTTTTTTCACGCTTCACTCCAACTTTTCCTAAATGTTGACGCGCTTTTGTCGAGAGCGAAAGAATAAACACATGTTTTTTTGCCTTCGGCGTAATGCCATCCATCGCCCTATTTTGAATTTGACGAATACGCTCACGAGTTACCCCATAATCATCTCCAATTTCTTGCAAGGTTTCTTTTGGCGCATGCAAACCAAAACGCCGGCGAACGACGTCTTTATCGATATCCTGAAGCCCCAAAAGAAGGTCTTCTAATGTTTCATATAACTTTGCTTCCATAATATTTCCCCTATATGTAGGGGCTTAAAAAGATAATGATATTATACCCTAAAATCAAAAAACGCGCAAGCCCTTGGGGATACTCCTGAAACCTTTAAAAGTGGCCCTTTTTTAATTTCTCTTGAATCTCTAAAATATGGCGCTCCTTTCGGACAGAAAAATCAAGATCCCTCAGTGTTTTTTTAATAAGCGCCGCAGAATACTCTCCTCCCAAAAAATGCGGAACAATAACGTAATCTGCTCCCATGCGGTACAGTTGCAACGCATCCTCTGCTGACATTGCCGTTGCAATTACTGGAACATGATATGATTTTGCCTGTGCAATCAGGAAGGCATTTTCCTCCTCATGAGGAATTGTTGAAATAATAAGTTTTGCTCCCGATATATGGACCCGATCAAGCATATCTGCATCAATAATATCCCCTACGATAAAGTGAAACCTTTCTTCCTTAAGCACCGAAGCAAGTTCCGGATTGAATTCAACAACCAGTAAATTCTCGCCCTTAAGCTCTTGCGCCAAGATATATCCGATACGATGAAATCCCACCAAAATAATGTGATCTTCGCACGCCCCCTCTCCTTGTATATCGTGATTGTTTTTTTTGCGTATGGCAATTTTTTGTAAAATTTTTTTAAACCGTTCATAAATCTGGCTATTATATGAAATAAAATACGTAGAGATAAAAAATGTAATCATTCCCACGAGCCCAAGCGTTGCAACTTCCCGGGTACCCACATACTCAAGCCGCGATGCAGTCAGCATCATCACAAGAGAAAATTCGCTTATTTGAGCTGTCATCAATCCTGTTTCAAAGGCAACGCGATTATGATACCCCATCACATTTAAAATGAAAAATGCAATTAGCGGATTTGCAATCAAAATAAACAATGATAGCGCAATTGCGGGAACAACGACTTGACTTGAAAATGAAATACTTGATCCTAAACTGATAAAGAAAAATACTAAGAACAAATCCTTTAAGGGTTTGAGGCGCCTTGAAATCTCAAGGACCTGCGGAGTTGCCGCCAAACTCATACCGGCTAAAATTGCTGGAATTTCCACTCCTAACCCAAATGCTTTTGCCGTAAAAATAAATATGAAAATCCAAGCTAAACTTAAAAAGAATAATGCCTCTGAATCCTGTTTAAACGTATTAAAAAGGTGAGGCGAAAAAAAATATCCTGCGATAAAAAGCGCCGCAAATACCAAAATTGCAGATGCAAACATATAAAAATTGCTCGCTCCCATAAAAATCAAAATAGATACTGCAATAACATCTTGCACTAGCAGCATTCCAAGCGCAAGTCTTCCATAGAGGGACTCAAGGTCATGTTTGTCGGAAAGCAATTTTACAATTACCACTGTTGAACAAAAAGACATTGCAAGCGCCATCAAAAATGACGAAAGCGCTGAAAACCCAAGAGCGTGCGCAATAAAAAATCCCGCAATAGTTGTAAAGATAACTTGCGAAATTCCAAGCATAAGAGATTCCTTCCCTACTTTGCGCACCTTTTCCAAATTCAATTCTGTTCCAATAAGAAAAAGAAGCAAACTGATACCAAAGAGTGATGTGTCCTCTATGAGAGAGTGCGGAACGCTATTTCCTAAATAAACGCTTGCAAAAAATCCTAACACAATAAATCCTAAAATAGCTGGTTGTTTAAAAAGATGCGCAATCACGCTAAGTGCCGCAGCGGCAATTGCGCTCAAGCCCATAAATTCCAAAAATGATACCATTGCAATTATTGTACAAGAAAGCCTTAATTTGTTAGAATAAAAATGAGTATATATACCCTCGTAGTTCAATGGAAGAACAAGAGACTCCTAAGCTCTAGATAAAGGTTCGATTCCTTTCGAGGGTACAATTGATTATTCTTTTTCAAGAATTTTCGGGGTTTTTAGCCAATCGCCTTCTCGATGCGGAAATGCTTTTAATATCTGATCCCGTACTTCGTGTGGGCATTGCCGTGCTTCGTCTTCCCGAAGTAGAAGTTTTTGCAATACACCACTTCGTATTGGCTCATACTTTTCAAGGTCAAGCTTATTTATTTCATCAACATATCCTAAGATACTGTTTAAATCATCCATTAATTTTTCCAATTCTTCATCACTCAAACCCACTCGCGCTAAGTTTGCTAAATGTCTGAGTTGTTTTTTATCTAACATAATAGAATAAATCAAATATCAAAAACTAAAAGCCAAAATAGAGATTCAATATAAAAAAGTATAAGACAAGATAGTAAATTTTCATTATGCCTCCAAAATTTTAAGAAATTGTTTTTTATCAATAATGGCAATGCCTAGATTTTGGGCCTTTTGCAATTTTGATCCAGGGTCTGCCCCTGCTACCACATAACTCAGGTTTTTCGATACTGACTCAACAACATGCCCCCCTGCGCTTCGCACCATTTCCTTTGCGTGTTCCCGCGATAATCCCTCGAGTTCTCCGGTAAAACAAAACGTCTTTCCTTGTAACCGCATATGTGTTTGTTTCTTCTCTGTCCCAATGGTTACTCCCGCTTTTGTCAGTTTATGTAATAATTCTTTATTATTTTTTTGCAAAAACCAATCCATAATACTTTCAATAATTTTTTCACCAAATCCAGCAACCTCTTCAAGGGTTTCCTTTTTGAGCAAGCGTCCTCTCTCATATATATCATCTGGAGTATGCATGGCTCCGAGTTGCGCAAGCATGTCCGCAAGTACCCGCGCATTTTCTTCTCCAATATGGAGTATCCCAAGCGCATACAAAAATTTATCAAGTACAATATGTTTTTTTTGCCTTATTTCTTCAATGATATTGTGAGCTGATTTTTCCCCAAAGCGCTCAAGTACCGAAATATCGCCTTCCTGCAGTAAAAAGATATCGGCCGCGTCAACAATAAGCCCTTCGTCTAAAAATCGATTGATAATTTTTACCCCCAATCCTTCGATATTAAACGCACCCTTTGATACGAAATGCCGTAATTGTCTTTGATGTTGTGCTCCGCATAATTTATTGGTGCAACGCAGATAGACCCCTTCTTGCACAACAGGAGAATGATCAACCGGACATATCTTGGGAACTAAAATGGTTTTTTCCTTTCCACTGCGCAAATCTTTCAGTACTGCATCAATTTTAGGGATTACATCTCCTGCGCGCGAAACTATCACCGTATCTCCCGCTTTAAGTCCTAGCCGTCCAATCTCATCAAAATTATGAAGTGTTGCGTGAGTAATGGTTACTCCAGAGAGTTCAACGGGCGCAAGCACCGCAACGGGTGTTAAAATTCCTGTTCTGCCTACTTGTATTTTTACCTCCTGCACACGCGTTGTTGCGGTTTTAGGGGAAAACTTATATGCAATTGCTCCGCGCGGTGCTTTTCCAACCACCCCCGCTATGCGAAAAAACACATTATCATCAATAAATACAACAACTCCATCAATATCATACGGAAGCGTCTTTCTTTGTTTTTCCCATATACCTTGAAATGTTTCCACATCTTCAAGGGTCTTACATATTTTTCCGTTTGAATTCGTTTTAAATCCAAAGCGCGATAAGGCCTTAAACTCATCGCTATGTTTTTTATAAAAATTTTGCGGAGATGCAATCCCCCACGTAAAAAAATCTATTTTGCGCGCCGCGGTTATTTTTGGGTCAAGCTGTCGAATAGACCCTGCGACCAAGTTTCTTGGGTTTGCATACTCTTTCTCACCTCCTTTCTTCTGTTGCGCATTAATGCGCTTAAATTCTTCATGTGTTAAAAATGCTTCCCCGCGCACCACTAATTTTTCAGGTGCGTCGCCACGCAATTTCAAAGGAACCGCATCAATGGTTTTTATGTTTTGCGTAATATCTTCTCCAGTCTCCCCATTCCCTCGTGTTGAAGCACGTATAAGTAGTCCTTTCTCATATTCCAATTCAATCGCAAGCCCATCCATTTTCAAATCGCAATAAAAAGAGATATCTTGTTCACTTACCCGTTCTGTTTGTGATTTTAAATATTTAACCACTCGATCTACCCAATTGTGCATATCTTTTTCCGAAAATGCGTCATTGAGCGAGTTCATGCGCGATATATGCCTTACCTTTGAAAATTCTTTCAAAGGTAATCCTCCTACTCGTTGAGTTGGAGAATCAGGCGTCACAAACTCCGGATATGCTTGTTCTAAATCAAACAATTCTTTTTTTAACGAATCAAGAGCCTCCGCATCGAACGTTTCTTTATCTTCTACGTGGTACGCGTATCGGTGCTCGTCTATAAGTTTTTTTAATTTTTCAATGCGCTCTTGCGCAATTTTTTTTTCACTCATCATATGTATTGCCTTGAAATTTGCGTATTCGTTATAAAAATTATAGTTTTGAATGAAAAACTATAATGGCATAGATCAGCGCAAAAACAACAATCGTTCAATATCATTTTTACGTCCGATTGAATCTACCGAGACACTTCCTCCTAAAGGAGATACTTTCACATCCATTTCTATATTCCCCACCGTGCATTGCGTTGCCGTATGAGTTTGTTTGTTTCCTGTATATGAAACACAGCTCATATAGCTTGAATTGTATGGTAATACGTTTTTAAACTGATATATCAATTCCGCTTCCAACCCCCCTTCAGCAGAAGCAATTGCCTGATATGAGTCAGCAATAGAAACGACGCCCTGTGCCTGTTGCATAAATGGCAACAGAAGCGCATACAACATCACGCTTATAAAAATAGTTGTTCCAATGACAATAAGAAAAATCTGTCCCTTTTCCTTTTTTTGTTTTATGGTTGACATGGCTGGTTTGGAAATGATGCTTGAACGGGGGCAACAGAAATATTTAACATAACCGGCATTAATGTTCCTTGCGCCGCATCTTGAATAATAGATAAAGAGATTAACGATGCTGTATCGGTAATTTCTGCCCCCGATTCATCCAACACCGAGCTTATAATTGCCTTTGCATAAAATTCTGCAATGTTTAAAACTGATGCATCGTTGAGCGCTGTTTTGTTTCCTCCAACTGAATATTTCAATTCTCCGCTTTCAAGCGAAAGAGCCGCGTCTTGGCAATTTCTGTCTTTAAATGCTACAGAATGTATACCTACGGTAAAATTGCTTCCATATTTCATCTCGCGCCATATTTTTTCAAGCCCCAAACGCATCATATCAGTTCCTGTATACATCTGTTGCGCGCGCATACTGGACTGCGAAATACGAATATTACTGATTGAGATAATACTGACAATCACCACAAATAAAAACAGTGCAATGCCCATTTCAATAAGCGTGAATCCCCGTGCTTTTAATTTTTGATTAGCCGATAAACGGATAGATTTTTTTTGATGCATATACATTAGTTACTCAAAGGATTCCATTGTGTCATAAGGGTTTTCAATTCTACCTGCTTTCCCATAAATGAAACCTGCGAAGAAGCTTCAATAATTTTTGCCGTTTCAAACGTTGCCGCATCTAATGGACGCAAAATTATTTTTCTTGAAAAAACTTGCGTATCAGCTGATGGCGTGTGCATATAAAATCCTTGAGCGTCTCTGTATAATTTTGACCCATCATCAGAACACGACAAAACAGTTGTGAGCGTGCCGTCAATACACACCGTTGATTGGTTCTCTGTTTGTATCGCAAGCCCTTCCAGCCACCATACATCGTTTGATCCTTGTTTAAAATTTTCATTGCGCTTTGCAAGAACTGCTTCAATGCCCTCTTGAGATAAAAAAGTTGCCATTGTTCGCTCGCGAGCAAATGTCAGTGTCTTCATATAGTTCGTAGATAGAGAAATAAGAACTAAAAATCCAACAGTTAAAAACCCAAGTGCAATTGCGGTTTCAATGAGCGTAAACCCGTTCGGCTTTTTTTTTGAAAAAGTTATAGAGATGCTCTGTATATTTTTCTTCATGCTATCTGCTTAAAATTTGCCCGGCTTTTGTCAAAATAACAGTTGCCGTATCTGTTACCGTTGACGCAAACCCATATCGCGTTACTTTTAATGAAAATGTTATGTTGCTCCAATTTTCCAAAGGATTTGTATCAGCGCTGTAAAACACGATAGGATCTGCAAATGGACTCACAAACACGACAGAAAGCCTTTCTCCTCCCGTCATGCCCAATTCTGTTTTATTCCCCCCCACATCCGTATATTCAATTTTTTCCAATTGCACCGTATCCCATGTTTGCGAAAGCGCATTATCAGTTCCGGTCTGCAATATTAAATTTTTTGAAATAGTGCCGCTTTCAGAGCCGCTTATAGTCATATTAAACAATTCAGGAGTATCTTGCATTATCTTTACGCAGTCAACATTTTCTCCCGAACCGCCAATACTTACTGTTTTGAATATGCCCGTATATGACACAGCTTCCGAAAACACGATCCCGGTTGCGCATACTTTATCTCCGCCAAAGGAAAGCCCGCGAAAAGACAATTCCTGGGATCGTCTTAAATTATTCACAAACGCAATGCGCGTATTTTGAAATAAAAGCGCTGAATTATTTGGGTTGACCACGCTAAATGAAATCGCAGAGAGTATTCCCATAAGAAGAATAACAACCGTAACCTCAATAAGTGAAAATCCGCGCGATTTCTTCTTCATAAAAAGATTATAACGTTGCGCGCATATAAAATGAAATAATCTGTGCTCCGTATATGCACGTAAGAAATGTTCCTACGAATAAAAATGGCACATAAGGAATTTCTTTTTTCATTTTCCGATATTTAAAAAGTAAATATATACCCGCTATCCCCCCAAGTAGTATCGCAAGCATGAATGAAAGAACTGCGTCCGCTGGGTGCAAGAATAACCCAATCATAAACGCACCAGAGCTTGAAAAAAAATACTGCAGTGACCCTGAAAATACCAATTGTTTTAAAGAAGGAAATGCAAGATGGAATATCAGCCATCCTAAAAATGCTGCGTATACTATGCGCTCGTCAATATAGGTGGTTTTTAGATCTAAAAGCGCAACGATAAAAAAACAGCTGAAAAAAAAGAGCAGGTATAAAAACTCAACCCATCCGCCGCCTGCGCCAAATACTGCGCGTGCAATACCAAGCGTCATAATACCGGTTATTATTTCAGAAACTGGGTATTGGAATGAGATATTTTTTTTACAAAACGCGCATTTTCCGGCCTGTAATAAAAAACTTAACACCGGAATAAGCTCCCGCGAAGATAGTGTATGCCCACAATGCGTACATTTTGAGCGGGAATACACAAAATCTTCCTCTTTTTCGATGCGATAGGCAATATTATTTAAAAGTGATCCTAAAAATAATCCTCCAATAAAAAATAACATATTACTATTGATTATATCAAACAGGGGGCTTTATGCCCCCTGTTTTTGTATGATTTTCCTAGAAATTGCAACGAAACCTACAAATTACTGAAGCGAACAAAACTTATTTGCAGCAGTGCAGTTTGTTCCAAATGATGTTGTATCCAATTTAGTTCCTGTTTTATAGCATTCAAATCCCGTTGGCATTGCAGTCATGGCTTCTTTATAAAGAGCCGGTGCTTTTGTTGAAGTTTGCTCCAACGTTGATTGAACTATGTAATGGCTTGCGGGAACACCTACTGCAGGAGTAACACCTGTGGTTACACAAGAGAAATAATCATACGCATTTCCTCCTGGATCTGTTGGTAATTTGTCAACGATTCCAGCGCCCGTTATATCAGTTACCAGCTCAGTCCATGAATCAACTGTTGATGGCGGAAATACACCTTTTGCCTGCAAATATTGCACAGCATAATTATGTATGAGATTAATATCTGCAAGACGCTTTGAATCGCGCGCAACAACTCCCTGCGACCCCACATTTCGCAGAACAATTCCTGCTAAAATTCCAATAATCAAAAGAACGACTGCCATTTCGATGAGGGTAAACCCTCTTTTTCTATTCATATGTGAATGATTTATATAAAAATCAATTCGACTTATTAAGGTTAATTTCACTGTTTATTATAACGTTTTTTTGCCCTTTATTACCCTATATGTGGATACAAAACTCTAAAATGCTTGGACTGCTTTTGTTAGATTTAAAATCGGAATTAAAAGCGATGCTTCTAAAAGCCCTAAAACCACTGCCATTGCAATAATTAAAAATGGCTGAATGACCTCTGAAATAGTTTGAGTTCTTACCTCTAAATTTTCAGCATAATATGTTGAGGTGCGAAAAAGAATGTCTCCCACTAAGCCAATTTTTTCACCCGTTGCAACGGACTGAAGAACTAGGGGAGGAAAAAGGTTTCCAAAATCAGATAGCACCACGGAAATCGGCTTTCCTTTTCGCGCTTCTTCAGCTGATCGCTTCAGCGCATCTTCATATATTTGATTATCAATACTGGAACCTGATATTTCAAGCGCGTCTGGAATAGTAATTCCACCCTTTATCAAAAAACTGAATGATTCTAAGAATCGCAATACGTAAATATTTTTTAAAATCTCTCCAAAAACCGGCAACCGGTAGACATTTTGAAAGAGATACGCTTTTCCTTCGGGAGTTTTTATATACTCAAATACATAATACACAAAAAGTACGAGCGCAGGAACAATAAACATCCAATAATGTATCATCCCCGTTGATACTGAATCAAAAAATCGAGTGAGGGGCGGCATAGGAAGATTATTTTCTTTGAAAATTTGGGTAACCCTTGGCACAACGGTCGTAAAAAGCACAATCATCACCCCAATAAGAAGAATGGCTACCATCACCGGATAAATCATTGCTTGTACCACGCGCCCCATAAATCGATCTTGATTTTCCAAATGCGTTGCCAAATAACTCAAAACCTCATCTAAATTTCCGGAAATTTCACCCACCTCAACCATTTTTGTAAAATACGGAGAAAAAATACTTGGATGTTTCAAGAGTGCACGCGAGAAAGACAATCCCCCTAAAAGATCTTTTCTTACCTCTTTCAACACCGTACGCAATTGTTGATCTTGCGTTGATAATTGCAGAGTTTCAATCGCATCATCTAAGGGAATACGCGATCTGATTAAAAAATAGAGTTCGCGGGTAAAAACGGCTAAATGTTTAATTGAAACCCGCGCGCCCAATTTTAGAACAATTCCCTTTCCCTCTTCGGAAATATACGTCACTAAAAGAGATTGTCCCTGCAAAGAGGAAAGCGCTATTTCCTTGCTCGGAGCGTCAATGCTTCCGCTTTTAAACACTCCCTCTTTATCAAATGCGCGAAAGGAAAACTGCATACTGTTACATTGCGTTTCGCAATCTATCTAAGCTTAATGCAAACGACATCGCTGTTTCCTCGCTGATTTCTCCTAAATTAACCATTGTTGCAAGTGACCTTTCAAGGGTAATCATTCCTTTTTCAAGACCCGTTTCTATTGCCAAATCTAATTGATACACTTTATTTTCACGAATAAGATTTTTTACTGCCTGATCGGCAATAAGTACTTCACACGCTGGGATGCGCCCTCCTTTCACTTGCGGGACTAAGCGCTGCGAAACGACGCCTATTAAAGTTGCCGCAAGCTGAAATCGGGCTTGATTTTTTTTATTTTCAGGCAAAATATCTAAAATACGATCAACGGTTTGCGACGCAGAGTTAGTGTGCATAGTTCCTAAAACCAAATGTCCGGTTTCTGCGGCGGTGAGAGCAATACTAATGGATTCTGAATCACGGAGCTCTCCAATCATAATGACATCGGGATCTTCACGAAGTGCCGCAACGAGCGCCCTTTCCCAAGATGGCGCATCAATGGGAATTTCACGTTGCGAAATAATTGATTTGTCAGCTGAAAATAGATATTCAATCGGCTCTTCAACGGTAATAATATGAGACGCTCTATTATGGTTTATTTCGTCAATGAGTGCGGCAAGGGTTGTGGTTTTCCCAGTCCCCGCAGGTCCTGTAATAAGGATTAACCCCTGTCTTTTTTCAATAAATTGGTGCAAAATAGGTGGTAAATTGAGCTCCTCGATAGTTCTAATTTCACTTTGAATTGCCCGAAATGAACCGGAAAGTCCGTGATGCTGATAATAAATGTTTGCGCGAAACCGAAGATGCTCGTCAATATTAAACGCCAAATCAACATCCCGCACAACATCAAGTTTTTCTTCCTTGTCCGCGGTTAAAATTGAACGCAAAATTTTTTCTGTGTCTTTTGGACTTAAAATTTGCTCTTGCGTCAAAGACACCAGATCTCCTTCAATGCGAATGCTCGGAAATCGAAGCGGCACAATGTGTAAATCAGACCCTCCTTTTTCAGCTGTCAAAAGCAATAATCTTTTTAGTTGTTCGTCCATGATGTTTATGTATCACAAAATGTATATTTAATATTACTTCTTTATTTTAGACCCTTTTACCCGTACACACCCTCTTAAAAGATTCATCGCTTCGTGTTTTTAAAAAGACGGTACGCTATTTTTATTATTTTTTTATGTTATTTTAATCACTTCTTCAGCTAAGGTCATTCCGGAAAGCGCTTTTAATATCCCGTCTTGACGAAGTGTTACAAATCCCTTTCCCTTTATGACCTTCAAAATTTCGTCCTCATTTTTTTCCTGTTCAATCATCAATTTGATATCCTCGTCCATATACATAATTTCAAATAGTCCAACCCGCCCAATAAACCCCTTCCCGTTGCACTGATCGCATCCTACGGGCTGAAATATAGTATAGGGTTTTTTAAATGAAATTGATTCTTGTACATTTTCGGGTAATTCGGACAATTCCCGATCAATTATTTTTTCTATATCAGTTGGGGCTGTTATGCTTTTTTTGCAACTGCATAATTGCCTGACAAGTCGTTGCGTTACTATAAAATGCAGCGTTGGAGGTAATAAGTAACGCTCAACCCCAATGTTTAAAAGCCGTGTGATTGAGCTTACTGCGGTGTTGGTGTGCAGCGTTGAAAATACTAAATGCCCTGTTAAGGCAGAGTGAATTGCCAAATGCGCTGTTTCTTCATCTCGAATCTCGCCCACAAGCATCACATCCGGATCTTGACGTAATATTTCCCGAAGACCTGACGCAAATGTATAGCTGATTTCAGGCATTACCTGTGATTGATTAATCCCCTCAACTCGATACTCAACTGGATCTTCTAAGCTCACTACATTGATATTTTCACGATTTACCTGTCGTAAAAAAGAATACAGCGTCGTTGTTTTTCCAGATCCCGTTGGTCCTGTCAACAGAATAAGTCCATATGATTTTTTTAGTTTTTCTTTAATAGTTTCCAAATGAAAAGAGCTAATGCCAATTTCATCTAAGGTTTTCAATCCCACTAAAGGATCTAAAATACGAATAGAAACTTTTTCTCCGCTTATCGTAGGCAGTACCCCAACACGCAAATCGATTTCCCTTCCCTCAATGATAACCCGGATGCGCCCGTCTTGTGGAATACGCGTTTCATCAAGTTTCATTTTGGCAAGAACTTTGATGCGATTGAGTACTTGTGAATGTACTTCCTTTGGAAGCAGTGCGATTGTTTGCAAATCCCCTTGAATACGAAAGCGAATGCGCGTTTTATCAAGAAGCGATTCAAGGTGAATATCAGACGCCTGCAATGTCACTGCCTCTTTGGTAATCATCTCGACAAGCTTGATAACACTTGCATCTTGCGGAGATGAAGTTTCTAAAAATACATTTTCTTTTACTTTTGCAATTGGATTGCGAAGCTTAAATTCTTCAATAAATTTTTGGATTTCCTTGTCAAATTCATAATAAAAACGAAGCGCGTAAAAAAAATCTCCTATGGTTATTACATACACCTTGATGTCAATTTTGAGCGAGCTGCGTAAGATATTTAAAAATTCATCCAGCTTTGAGTCATCCGGATTTACTGCTCCAACCGATACCGATTCGCCATCTTTTTGAAATACAATAACCTTGTGCAACCTAGCAGAATTTTCAGGGATAAGTTGAATAATGTCATACGGAATACGTTGTCCCCTTGGAACCGATGCACGTGGCATCAAAAATATTTTTTCCTTTACGCGCGCAAGCACGTCATTGGGTACTTTCCCTTCGCGATACAAAAATTCTTCCAATGGAACATTATTTGCCTGAGCAGTATGGTACCAATCATCAATAGCTGGATAATTCTTTTTAAGCTGAGCGTACAATCGTTGATCAAGTTCCATTTTCTATTCAAAAAGATTTGACTTTCCCACTTCACTTGGCGATACATCCGGAATAACAACCTCCTGAACTGGAGGAACCACTTGCTGCAATGCTTCCGCTTCTTTTACAATCGGATAATTTTGAAAATACTCAACTTGCTGCTGTAATCCTTGTACCTCCGGAGATGCGGGAATTTTTTTGCGAAAAACTCCAAATTGCACAAATAAAATCCGTACCGCGCCGATGCAGATGATGATGCTTATAAAAATAACAAGAAACGATGAAATTTTAATTTTTTTGAATATCGGAAGTTGCATGTTGCGGAAGAATATAAATTGGATTCAAGTAGTATGTTGAAATGATAAATGACCCCGTTACAATGTCCTCACCTGATAGCGTCACGCTTTTTATCGCAAAAACCCTGCTATGGTTTTCTATATCCTTCATCAGGCCCATCATTTGGTTATATGATCCTCGCACTGAAAATGAAATGCTTTTTTCTGAAATAGGAGATTGACCTGTTCCGCTCACTGCAATTTTCCCCTTATCCTCAAAGGCTATTCCGGTACTTGGAAATCCATTTTTTTTCAGCACACTTGAAATAATAGCAACAGCCTCATATTCCTTAAACGAGCTAGGGAGATATTGATCCATAAAAAACTCGGATTCGTCTTGCGCGAGTCTTTGAAAATCTTGGCGAGATTCAATAACTTTTGCAAGATCTTCAAGTTTGTTTATTTGATTTGTTTTTTCTTGCTGTTGCCTGTATGCATCGGATGCGGCAATAACCTTTACATATGCGGGACGAACAGAATTTCCAAACGAAAGAAAAACCTCAACAATAAGAAAAAGAATGAAAAGATTAATAATAAATCTCATGTCTTAAAATGTGCCGGTCATTTCAATGCCGACTCCCTTTTCTCCTATGCTATATTTCATCTGTAAATTTTTTATCTGACCAAAATCATTCAAATATTTTGATAATTTCAAAAATGCATCCACTGATGAAACAGACCCCGTCAGAGACACTATCCCGGTTTCACTGTTGTATGAAAATTGAGAAACTTTCAGAAAATGCGGCAATACCTGTGAAAACGATTGAATGCGCGACTCTACCGATTTTTTATTCGTAATCAATTCTTTCAGTGCAATAAAATGAATCAAGCTTTTATAGGGCCTGTTTGTTAAAGACGCAGAAATACTCGCGAGCTTTTGATCTTGGGCGTTTTGTGCTTCAGTCGTTTTTCTTTCAAGATACTGCGCATACGCAGAAAGCCCGGCACCTATTCCAAAAAGTACAAGCAGTATGACAATTAAAGAACTTACTAATTTTTTTGGTATCGCATCCAAAAAATTCCTCATAAATATAAAATTACCGTCTTATCTTTATTTTACTCCAAAAACTTCAAACACACACCGGCCGCATTTGTGAATATCGGTCCTCGCGCATATATTGATGATTCTTTTTCAACCCCCTGAAAATTAATAAACGGGTTGAGGATATCAACGCCTGTTTGCTGTAAGTGTTTTTTCAATGATTCAATAAACCCTGGGATGTTTGTTACTCCTCCGCTTATCCACACTTGATCTGCCTGCAACCCAAATCTGTCTTTTAAATTTTTCATTTCCTCTTGTAGCTCTTGTGAAAGGATGAGCGTATACGATTGCATAATCTCCTTAAGCTGCACTTTTTCTTCCTCTACATACAAGCCCTTTTCCATAAGAATCTCTTCCGCCTTATCCCAGGAAAGACCTACTAATTTTGCAATATTAGACACCACTGAATAAAATTCAAACCGCAATCGCTTCCCAAACACAATTTTTCCGTCATCAAGAACCGAAAGGAGCGAATATCCTGTTCCCAAATCAATGACTAGCTGTTTTCCTCCTGTATGCGTAAAAAACGGCTCTATATTCAGTAGCTCAGGATGCGCTCCTTTGTAGGTCAATTTTGCGTATGCTGCCGCATGTTCTAATTTTCGAATCAACGGAATAGGAACTCCCAAAAGAAATACGAGCCACCTTTTTTGATCTTCCTTGAAAGGGTTTTGATACGGAAAAACTCGATATTGTAACTGCACTTCGTTGAGCCCTACAGGAATATATTTTTTTGCTTCAAGCTCAATAGCTCCTTTTAATGCTTTTTGCGGAATAAATGGAATTGAAAAAAATGATGAAAACAAAAAAGGCGTGGGAATAGAAAACATGACCTGCTTTGTTTTTAATTCTTTTGTTCCCTCTAAAAGCAGTTTCCCTAAATTTTCCTCAAAGAGCTGGGCGGTTTCAATGTTCCCGCTCATATTGCCTGCTCCAAAAATTGAGACAATGCTATAATTAAGCAATTGGACTCCTTTTTTGTTTTTTTCCAGTTCAATAATTTTGATATGCTTTGACCCAAGGTCAATACCGAGTATTCTTTTTTTAAAAAAGGAAAACATTAAATTTATTATAGCACCTTGTGTCATCATCGCTTCCTGTATGAATAAAACGGCACGGCTTTTCCAAAACATCCTTGCTCCGCGTTTTTGCCAACAGTGCTTTTCTCTCTTACAAGACACCTACCTGTGCGCATCGTGCGCAGTGCAGTTGCGCATTCAACTTACTATGCAGTGCATGATATGCGGAAGAAGAAAAGTACCTACTGCGCCAATTGAAAAAACCTGCTGCAGTAGCATTGCAAAAACTTTATTTTCGTTTGGCTCATATGAAACGCCCATCCTTTCGCAACTTATCAAACAAGCAAAAATACAAAAGCATACTGATATATACGCAAGCTTCGCATCATTTTTTGCGCATGAGCTTGAGCCGTATGCTCCCCAACTGCAACACTACACCCTTGTTCCTATTCCATCATTCCCCCGCGTCGAAAAAATACGTGGGTTTAATCACGCACAACTTTTTGCGCACCATCTACGCCGTCTTATGAACCTCCCACTTATTGAACCAATGGTAAAATTAAAAGATACCGCTCCGCAACATACGCTGGGTGCTTTAGATCGATTTTCTTTTATCAAAGGAGCATTTGGAATAAAACAAAACAGCGCCGTGCCACCTTTTATTTTGCTTGTTGATGATGTTAAAACAACTGGCGCAACGCTTCGTGAAGCATCGCGCGTTTTAAAAATTGCTGGAGCAAAACATATCTGCGCAATCACCATCGCATCATAATACACATCATACGTTCATATATGAAACCCTATCAGCTTATTGCAAATTGGAAAATGAATCCGCAAGATGAAACTGCCACCCTCGAACTTGCGCAAGGCCTCTATGCCCTTGAAAAAAATATCTGGGTTGCGCCCCCTGCTATTTTTCTTGCACATCTTTTTAAAAAAATTCCTGGGATGATATTGGGCGCACAAAACATGAGCGCGCAACCTGCCGGCCCTTTCACCGGAGAATTGTCTGGCGCAATGATTAAAAATTCTGGTGGATCATTTGTTATTTTGGGGCATTCTGAGCGAAAACAATTTGGGGAAACTGACAGCACTGTTTGTGAAAAAATACAGCAAGCACTATCCCTTGATATCACTCCTATTGTGTGTATGGGAGAAAAAGAATATATGAAAGATACCAATGAACTTCAGTGGGAATGGGACAAACAAATTTCCACACTATTTTCAGATATCTCTCCTCGAGCCAAGCTATATGCCGTATATGAGCCGGCGTGGGCAATCAGTACCACAGAAGGAACCCTCGGTAGCGCCCCTGTACAACACATCCAAAGATTCCATAGTTGGTTTCGGGAGCGGTTCTCATATCCCCTGCTATATGGCGGATCTATAAACAGCGAATCTCTTCCTTCTTTTCAATTCCTGCCCCTTGATGGATTTCTTATTGGGTCCGCATCACTCCAGCTTGCACAAATGCAAAAAATTGTTACAATAATAAAAGATTTTTAGCCATGAATCGCAGCACTGTGTATTTTTTCATGGGAATTGTCGTTGCATTGGGACTTGGCGCGCTTGCCTTTGATTTGCCCCTGCAAAGCCCTCCTTCTGGCGGAGGAGCACTTTATATCCAAGATAACACTCTTCGTTCTCAAAAGCCGCTTCAAATTTTTGGGAAGTTAACAGTTGGATCTTCCACCTATCGCACAGGGATTGAACTGTATGATTCCTCAGACGGATCTATGCATTGCCTACGAATACTCAACGATCAAGTTACTGCCTCCGCTGGTGTGTGTCCATAACCACAAACGCATCGTATGCAAAAAAAACACGTTTTAAAACTTGGACTTCCGAAAGGAAGCTTGCAGAATAATACCTTTGATATTTTTAAAAAGGCGGGATTTACTATTTCCGCAGAAGAACGTTCGTACTTTCCCTATATTGATGATGAAGAAATCGAGTGCATTCTCATTCGCGCGCAAGAGATTGCGCGTTTTGTCGAAGATGGCACGATTGACGTGGGAGTGACCGGAAAGGATTGGATTATGGAATCAAAAGCGCATGTTGCAGAAATTGCAGAACTTATCTACGCGAAAAAAGGCATGCGTCCGGTCAAGCTCGTACTTGCAGTTCCTAAAGATTCAAAAATAAAAACTGCACGCGATCTTGAGGGAAAGCGCATTGCAACTGAGTTTGTAAACATCACCAAAGACTACTTAAAAAAATATGGGGTCAGCGCTGATGTTGAATTTTCTTGGGGAGCGACTGAGGTAAAGGTTCCAAAACTGGTTGACGCTATTATTGAACTGACGGAAACCGGACAGTCGCTTGAAGCAAACAACCTTAAAATTATTGATGTTGTTATGGAATCAACTCCGCGTATTATTGCTAACAAACAAAGCTTAAGTGACGAATGGAAGAAGCAAAAAATTGACCATATGGTCACTCTCTTGGAAGGCGCGCTTGCGGCGGAGGGAAAGGTTGGACTGAAGATGAATGTCTCAGTTGAAAAACTTAAAGAAATTGTTGGGATCCTCCCTGCTCTTCGCAAACCAACTGTTTCCATGCTAAATGAAAAAGGATGGGTTGCAGTTGAAGTGATTGTTAATGAGGTACAAGCACGAAAAATTATTCCCTGGCTTAAAAAAATGGGCGCTGAGGGAATTGTTGAATATCCGCTTAATAAAGTTATCCTTTAATTCTCTATGCGCATTGAG
>Ga0076085_118_pt1 | contig 18824 bp, 18 predicted proteins | sample RifGroC1_FD_68224 | JGI IMG/M metagenome (GOLD analysis project Ga0076085, IMG submission 68224) | Parcubacteria bacterium GW2011_GWC1_41_7 | reverse complement strand
CTGTGTACTACGGAAAAGCAAGGAAATATTCTCATGCGTACTTTTTCCTCAATGTGCCTAGCTTGGCTACGCTTGCTCCTGCCTACCGACAGGCAAGCTACGCTCAAGCATAACCATGCCTACCCAAATTTCGTCAAAAGTACGCATGAGAATATACTGGGTTACTAAGCTTATATTTTTTATTCTTGTAAAAGCCGCAGGAGTGTGGCTAAAGACCATAGCTGAATAGGACTGCCCTGAGAACTAAGCGCCGAAGCGGATGTAAGTTCTGATGAAAATCCTAAAGATCCATAATTTAAAAGGTTTGCAAGAGACGCCTTTTTTATAGCTGAAATTTCTTTTTTATACTTCTTTTTGTTAATACGCGAGAGCGCAATGCCTGCGATATTATTCATCCAAAACCAAGAGTCACCTTGGTGGTAGCTGTCAGGAATTTCTCCGGTATGCATACCAAAAAATTTTTCATATGAGGGAGAAACAGATGAAAATCCTCCCCACGCGCACCAATTGCTTTTAATAACACGATCAAATAAAACTTCCCACTTTACAGAAGAGAGCAAGTCAGGGGAAATAAGATAGGCCAAAAATATATTGGGTGTTTGAAGTTCAAACGCATCAAATGTTTCAGTCACGAGATGTGTTTTTATTTTCCGCCTATAGATGTCAAAAACTTCTTTTTCTGTAGCAGGATATTTTTTTTGCATCTCAAAAAAAAGCGCGTTTACTTCAAGTGCGTGAGGGCGATCTAAGGTGTCCATCCAGGTTGCTCCTTTAGGAATGCGCAATTTTCCACCCGAAACATATCTATTGACCCAGCGCCTGCATATTTCTTGCGCTGTACCACCCTCAAGCGAGCACGTTTGAAGAATCCAAGGGAATGTATCGATGGATTCAATCCCATGCTGTTTATTGATAAAAGAAACATCTTCAAGGTGCTCGCGATACCAATCTTTTGTGCGCGCTGCATATGAAGATAAAATGGGATGATCAGTTTGAGTTATCCAAAGGCTGATGAGTTCATCACGAAACCATCGCTGCGGAAACCAAGGCAATCCGGCAATCATACCGTCGCTCATAAGCGCAATAAGGCGCTCTTGTAAGAATCCAATTTCATTTTCTGCGCTTTTGTGATGAAAAAAATCAAGCTGCTCTTTGTCGGGATGAAATATTTTACATTCCGTCACATACCCCTCAAATGCCTCAAAAATAGATACATCGTAGGGTTTAGAAATCCGGCGTTGATCAAATTCATTGCGTATAGTTTTCCATTCGTTTTTGTATTTAAGGGATCCTTCGAAAAATACATACGCGGAAAGAGAAAATTTTTCATTTTCTTGCGTGAAATTTACAAAGTATCCATGTTCAAGCGGGGCAATAGAATAGACATTTCCTTCTTCAATGCTTGAGTAGAGCGTACGCATATCAAGTGATATTTTAATACGCACGGGTTTTTTTGTTTTCAACATAAGGCCTTGGCTATCAAGCGAGAGATCAATATTTTTTTTATCGGTTCCTCAAATTCAAACGCGTGCAGAATTTTATAGACCACATCATTTTTTTTAATCCAGTATCCAAAGTAACGGCTGGAGGCATCAGTTGCAGTTTCTTTTTTTTCAGGAATACCCCACAAAAACCAATGATTATGGCGCACAAGAGATAAAATAGGATGCTGTGCAAAGGTATTTTTTTTTAACTCAGGATAGGAAACTTTCATGTGTAAAATTAAGGAAGGAGTTTTTTGTACATTTCAAAATAGTACGAAATGAGTTTTTTCCATTCGCATGATTGCGCAAGGCGCCGAGCCTCAAGCTTGTTTTCAACGCGATCCTGCTTGTTGAGCCGGACAATTTTTTGCATCACATCGGTAACAAGCTGAACGGTTGCAGTGTCGGTGCGTCCTTTTCTGCCAATAATAAAGATCCCCGGATTTTTATTACTTTGTTTTGTGTGTTTTTGCAAAAAATCAGCAAACCCCGTTGTATCGGTGGTAATGGTTAATACGCCGCTTGCGCTTGATTCAAGAGGGGTATATCCCCACGGCTCGTAAAATGATGGGAACACACCGAGATGAAATCCTGAAACCGCATCTTCATAATTGATATTTAAAAGTCCGTCAGTTGATGAAAGATAAGATGGATAATAAATAATTTTTACCTTATCATCTTTTGCATTAGTAAGATTTTCCAGGCGAAGCAATTTCATGATAGGATCGTTGGGAGATGGGATATGGGTGGAAAGGGGAATGTCCGATTCGTGGCGTATGCTTGAAAACATTTTTGCAAACTCGACGAATTCATCCTTGGTAAAAAGTCCGCCAGTTCGTGCTTGTTTTTTATGCACTAAATAGTGCAGAAGGCGGCTTTTGAGCTCATTGGTCATTTCATCAATACGCTCTTCTATGTTTCGATATAAAGATAGATTGTGCGCAAGTGTATGATCTATATCGCGCGTTTCGCCCGGCACAAAAATAAAGGCATATACATTTTTATCGTCTTTCCCAAGTTTTTTATTGAGGCGGCCAAGCGCTTTAATGTACACATCAATGCCCTTATTTTTTATTTCCGGCCTGCCGCTGATAAATAATTGAATACTATTGCTTGTTTCAACGCGAAAATAAGGAGAAAAGAAAAATAAAATGAATTCCCTGATGCTCTCGCGGTACTTGCGGTGCGCATGCGCCATTTCTTCAACAGTTGGAAAGCGCTTAAAATCAAGGCCATTGGGCAAAATAGCATCAGGTTTTCTCCCTAAGAAATGATGTGCTTCAATGGTAAGAGGAGAGCTGACTGTTGAAAAAATTCGCGCATACTGAGCGGCATATTTTTCAATTCCATGTCGCGCCTCAACCCCGTAGCGCTTTGCCTCCTCGTCGGGTTTGATGGAAGAAAAGGTTTCCCAAAAATTAACTCCCGCAGAGGCAAGGGATCGCCCTAAAACCGTTGCGTGTGTGGTAAAGACAGTTGAAACCGAAGGGAGAGTATTAAATTTTTCAAAAAGTAGGATGCTTCCCGCAAGCCATTCATGAGTGTGAATAACAATTTTTCTTCCTGTAAAATGTTGGCAAAAATGTTTTAGAAAGATAGAAGTTGCCTTTGCCCACGTGATTGGCTCTTCGTAATCGCGTCCGGTTCGCGTACTGTCAATTTTAAATACATCCCACAGTTCATACTTGAACATATTCGCTTTCATCATCAGTTCATTAAAATCAATAAGAAACCCTCTTGGTCGTCCCTCAACAAGCCATTCGCCATAAAACACATGAATGCCAAATTTTTCAGTTTCCTCAACAACTTCTTTGAAAAGCGGTGGAAGCTGAAGGGCATTGAATTCTTGAAAGCCAGTATCTTTTACATAAGGACCAATAACCAAATATTCATCACCAAATTTTTCTTTTATGAAGGGAGCTTTCTCTTTTAACACCGTATGAATCCCGCCCACCTTGTTGGCGACTTCCCAGCTTGCTTCAAGTAAAAAACGATTCATCTAATCAATAAGATAAAATAACGGCTAATTTCTATATTTTTATTTTTTAGCATGAAGAAAATTTTTCAGATTATTTTTTTATGCAAGCGATTTTTTATTTTTACTTTTTTCATCGGGGCAGTTATTAAAAAAGCAAAAGTATGTAACCCTTATTTTTTTATACACTCAGATGAAGAAGTAAATCTTCCAAAACATTTTTATACGAAATATATGCTTCGTATGGATTTTCATAGGGGTTGAAATATGCATGGACATCACCGTCAGCAAACCATTTAGTGCACATATAGTAAAAATGATCAGCAGTCTGCAATTTGCGCCATTTATTGATGTGGTGCGGTCGGTGTTTAATTTTTTTCTCAATGGAATATAAAAGAAGCGCAGTTTCCTTTTGCATGTGATTGTCAAGCCATGCAGTTAAATCCCGCTCAGTATCAGCCCAGGTAATGGGGCGTTTTGATGAAAAAATTCCTCGGGGTTCATAGGATGAAATAACATCAGAGAGCAGGTCAAATTGAATCTGTTCGTGTTTTGAAATTTCAGTAGGGAGGTGGCTTAAAAAATCAAAAATACCGGTATCTTTCCAATGATGCTCTCCAAACGTTTCAAAATCCATGAAAAGCCCAATCACATCAGAGCCGTGTTTTGTTTCGCTGAGCCAGTAGGCAAATTTTTCAGGAGTAAGTGGCCATCCTTCCCATTGCTTTGAGGAAAAACGGAAGCCGATATCGTCTGAAAGATGAAAATTACGAAGCACAATTTTTAGTTTTTTATCAGGGGTTTGATAGACAGCATTAGGAGTTTTTCCATTTAAAATCCAGGGCACTCCTTCGGCAATGATCCCCGTAAACCCCAAGTCAGATACTAATGGAGAAAGATCATCAAAATAAATAAGTTCAGAATTAGAGAAGACTTTCGGCGTTTGGTGAAATAAGTTTTGCATCAGCTGGCGATGAAGCAGTACCTGTTCTTTAAATTCATCGTGCGAATAGAGCGATGCAAGGGAGTGGTAATAGGTTTCGCCGGTAAACTCAACGCATCCAGTTTTTGCAATATCCTGCAAAAGCTTTATGATTTCAGGATGCCAGCGATGAAGCTGTTCAATGAGTGTTCCCGTTACTCCTAAATTAACCTTAAACCCCCCTTCTGTTTCATGGATGAGCTCGCGGATAAGTTGAAGAGTTGGAAGGTATGATTTTTCAACAACGCGATCAAGGTAAAATTTATTGCGTTCATCATCAAAATAGGGAGTATGTTTTCCAATATCAAAAATAGAATAATTTTTCAACCGTTCTGGCTGATGAACTTTGAAATATAAAGCTACGGATGTCATATATAAAAATCTAATGCGGCGCTGGCGAAATACGAAACAATTCACAATAAGCCGCGGTTTTTAAGGAATTGCGGTGTTCAAAATTTAAAATACAAATCACTTCTTATTAAAATTATAAAGAACGAAAGAGAAAAAGACCTTGTGGATAGCGGATTTAAATTTTCTCGTATATCTTTATGAGTGCGTCAGCGCGGTGTTTCCAGTTGAATTTTGGAATTTCTTGGTATGCGTTTTCAGTCATTTCATCTCGCAAAGGACCGTACCTCAAAAGAGATACGATAAGATTTGCCATACGCTCAGTATCCCAAAAATCAGCTTTTAAAATATGCGAAATATAATCTCCGGCACCTGTAGTGCGTGAAACAATAACCGGTGTTTTGTATTTAATTCCCTCAAGCGGGACCAACCCGAATGGATCGGAAATTGAAGGAACCACAAGTACATCTGCAATTTTGTATAAGCTCCAAAGTTGTTCATCGCGTAAAAATCCAGAAAATACAACATCGCTTAGCGTTCGATGATGCGCTGCTTGCCGAATAAGTGATCCAAAGAGATCTCCGCTTCCGGCAAATACATATTTCACAGGAACATGTTTTTTAACAAGAGGAAGGGTATCAAGAAGCTGATCGGGGCCTTTTTGTCCGGCAAATCTTCCGACAAACAAAACGATTTTATTCCCTTGTTGTTTTAAATGGTTGATGTATTCAGGTTCTATGGACGGCATTTCTTCAAAATCAATACCATTTGGGAGGGGAACAATTTTTTCATCATCAATGTCATAATTTTTTTTCACTACTTCCTTGGTGCTATGACTGACAGTGACAATAAGGTCTGCCTGCTCAAGGCATTCTTTTTCGATTTCAACAATTTCAGCATCAGGCAAGTGCGGGCACCGATCATATTCAGTTGCGTGAATATGCAAAATAACTGGAACATGTAATTTCTTTTTTAGGTAGAGCGCGGCAGGAGCCGAAAGCCAATCATGTGCATGGATGACATCAAACTTCACGCCTAATTTTTTTATTTTTGGTTCAAGATTTTTCCCATATTCGCGCACTTGTTTTTTCAATACATCGCTGTTTCCATATGAACCATACGCGCATACCGGCTGTTCATCTGGTTTTACTTTTCCAAAAATAAGCGGAAATTCTTTTATTTTAATGGGGAACTTGAAGGGAAGGGTAAAAAAAAGTTTTGTTTTTTCAGCAAGCGCCTTCGCCATTTCAAAAGATGCAACACCTAATCCTCCGCTATTAAACGGCGGCAATTCCCAGCCAATCATAAGCACATTTCTTCGCATCCTAACTCAATTATAGGGTTTTGAGAAGAAAAATGGCTTAAAATCGGTGGATAACCGTTCGTATCTTTTCTCGCTCGGAGTGCGATAAGAGTTGGAATATTGGTTCGCTTATTTTACAAAAATGCTCGGGCCTGGCTTAACGCGGCTTTCCTCGCATTTTCTATTCGCTTACTCAATATTCAAGCAACTCTTTCGCGACCTCACTTTAAAAAGATACTCTCTTTTTAAAAAATAAAAATACTCACTCTATAAAATACATTTCATTCTGCATTATTTTATTTTTTTTGTGCGCAGGATGCTAAGTGTTTGTTTGCTATTTTTTATAAAAGTGACATCGGGAATTTTTTTAATCTCCCGAATCTGCCGTTTTGCAAATCTGATAATATCCCGCTTGCAATTTTCTATTGCCTCTTGCTTGGAAATTATTTTTTCATTGTATTTTGTAAACCATTCGTACTCAAGCCCAAAGGCAATCAATCGTTTTGCGGAAACTTTTTTTCGCAGCTGTTTTATCTCGCGCAAAATTGCAGGAACACGCTTGTGCAAGCGAAGATGAATTTTTTTTTCAAGTTTTACAATAGGTATATCTAACGAAAAAACCAACGCATTTTTTAGCGGAATACCGCCTGTAGCTGGTACTTTTCCTAAAGAATCAATGATTTCTAATGCCCGAATAAGCCGTTTTTTATTGTGCGGATCAAGGTTTTGGGCACGATTGGGGTCGTATTTTTGTATTTTTTGATAAAGGGCCTCACGGGAGAGTTTTTCTAATTTTTTACGGAACGCATAATCCGGTTTTACATTAGGAAACTCCCATCCTGCAAGAAGCGCGCGAATATAAAACAATGTTCCGCCAGATACGATAATAGGCGTACTGTTTTTTTGGCAACGAGAGATAATTCGGCGTACTTCCTTTAGCCATTTTCCGGCAGAAAAATCACGCAAAGGAGAAGCGACATCAATTAAAAAATGTGGCACTGTTTTTTGTTCTTGTTTTGTAATTTTTCCAGATCCGCTGTTTAGCCCAAGGTATACGTGTCGTGAATCAGCATTAATAACAATCCCGTTCAGTTTTTTCGCAAGTGCAATAGCCGCATCAGATTTTCCCGATGCGGTAGGTCCCAAGAGAAAAATAATCGGGAAATTTTTTTGCATGTATTTATTTTATTTTACATAATAAAAACGACACGCTTGAAGCGGGTCGTATGGAGAGATGCGTGCGTGCGCTAGTGTCGGCAAACAATGAGCGCTATGCCGATGCCGCTGAGCAAAAGCCCCCAAAGGGCGATCGTCAACAACCTGCGCTCGCGCACGAAGCTTGCCTTATGCTTCATACCCGAAAGTAGAAGCGTGAGGCAAACAAACGCCGTTATGAAGCCGATTAGCAGCAGAGCGCTGCCGGCAACTGGAATGGGGAACGCGCGTGCTTGCCCATACATGCCGCTTGCCGCAAAGCAGAGACACGCCAGGATAAGCACAGCGATCATCCCGCATTTCAGGAACTTCTGCAAGGGCGTGTAATCCGGTCCCTCTGCCCAAAGGAAGGCCGTTTGGCCAAGGGCAAGAGCGGACAGGGTTACGAGCCCCGCAGTGAACAAGGCATCGGACACGATATTCTCCCTGATTTTTCCGCAACCGCAAGCGGCCGCGAAGAGTTGTTGAGTGCAGTGGCCTTATTTTAATACTTTTATTATATTTTGTCAATAGATGGTCATTCTTTATAAGAGTAAGTTTCTATCATGTTTTATGGTTAATTTTTAGATTTTAGTAGCACCGCTTATTGCTTCGCAACACCAGCTTGCGGTTTACCGCCATACGGACGCCGCGTTTACATTTTACCCTTTTCATGCTACAATAAAGCCGTTATGAAAGTTCAATCATCTATCAAAAAAAGATGCCCAAAATGCAAGATTATCCGTCGAAAAGGACGGGTTGTGGTGATTTGTGAAAACAGAAGGCATAAGCAGAGGCAAGGGTAGGCGAGGCGTTCGCACATCATCCTCATTCGCAGTTAAAAAAGTTATATAAAACCGTTCTTTTGTAACGGAGTTTTACCACCTTGGCTTAACGCAGGTAACCGGTAAAACTCCTACTTCATCACTGGTTTTATAAAATAACTTTTTTAAAAGCTCATTCGGATTATATGCTTGCTTCTGTGGAAATACATGCCGAGGAGTTCCTTAAAAGAATATATTCTCTTTTAAAGGGGGAGCCTAGGGGTTTTTAAATCTTCCCTTATTTTTGGACTTTTGCTTATAACTTTTTATACATTTTCCCCCTTGCTTTTAAAAAGGAAACACTTTACAATAATGGTACTCGTTTTTCGAGGTTATTTTGTTTAGCTTGAATTACGGATGACGGCTTGCCGACGCCGTAAATTCTAGCATTGTCAAATAATATTACGATTATGGTAAGAATCGCAGGAGTAAACCTTCCCAATAAACAAACGGCATATGCATTGCCGTATATTGTTGGAGTTGGACATTCTCTGGCAAAAAAGATTTGCAAAGAGTTTGGCATTGATCCTGCAAAAAAAATAGAGGAGCTTTCAACTGACGATGTAAGTAAGATTGAAAAATACATCGAAGCAAACATTAAGGTTGAAGGAGATTTGCGCAGGGAAATTCAAGAGAACGTCAAACGCTTGACGCGCATTCATGCATATCGCGGAACGCGACACACAAAAAAATTACCGGTTCGAGGACAGCGGACAAAAACAAACGCGCGTACAAAAAGAGGCGCGAAAAAAACCGCTGGATCAGGAAAGAAAAAAGCAACTAAGAAGTAGCGGCGTTGGCGAAATGCGAAGCAATTCGCAATAAGCCGCGATGGGTAATCCCATCTCAAGTAGACGACAATAAAAAAAATAAACCCGAATGGGAAAGACAAAAACAAAAGTTATTGAAGGAAAAGAAGAAGGCGCATCAGCAAAAAAAGCCGCCGTAAAGCGTATTGCTGTTGGGCGCGGAATTTTTTACGTAAAAGCAAACATCAATAACACCATTGTTTCTTTCGCAGACCTTAAGGGAAATATTCTTGCATTTTCATCATGCGGAAACGCAGGATTCAAAAATACCAGAAAAGGAACACCCTATGCTGCAGCAAAGGCCGTAGAGGTTCTTTTAGGAAAAATGCAGCATATCGATGTTGGTGAGGTTAAAATTATTATGGAAGGTGTGGGCCCAGGAAGAGAGTCGGCAATTCGCGCACTATTTAATGCAAATTTAAATATTCAAATTGTCGAAGATAGGACTCCTGTTCCGTTTGGTGGACCACAGCATAAAAAACCACGCAAGACATAATGAATACGTGCTCAGTGCACAGTAATATAAAATACAAAAACAATGATTCCGACAAAAAAATGTAAAATTTGCCGCAGTACCGGACAAAAAATCGGTTTAAACGAGCGTTGCATGGGACATAAATGCGCGCTCGACCGCCGCCGAGTTCGGCCGGGCCAACATGGAAAGCGCATGAAAGTTATTTCACAATATGCGCGTGAACTTATTGAGAAGCAAAAAATAAAATACTATTATTTATTGAAAGAAAAACAACTTCGCCAATATATTGAGCGTGCTCAAAAATCAGAGGAGCCTGCGCCAAATGCGTTGGTAAAAGAGTTGGAGCGCAAGCTTGATAATATTGTGTATCTGCTTGGATTTTCTCCGTCAAAAACAGGGGCACATCAATTAGTTGCGCACGGACATTTTTTGGTAAATGGAAAGCGCATCAAAAGCGGAAATCATCTTGTACAGGTAGGAGATGTTATTAAAGTGCGTCCCGGAAGCGCAGATATAAAACCTATTAAAGACGCAAAAGAGCGTTTTGGAAAATATACTCCACCGGTATGGCTAAAAATGGATCAACAAACAGTCACCGGAACAGTTGTAAGAATGCCTGAAATTGAAGAAGTGCAAATTCCATTCAACTTAGGGCTTATTATTGATTTTTACAGTCGCCATTAATTTTTTCAAGATATAAAAACATCTACAATGGCAGAAAATATTCTTCTCCCAAATCCGCCAAAATTGGTATCATCCGAAGGGGCACTTGCCGTGTTTGAAATTTCTCCGCTGTATCCTGGATATGGAATCACTATTGGAAATGCATTGCGCCGGGTTATGCTTTCGTCAATTAAAGGTTCGGCAATCACCCGCGTGCATTTTGACTCGGTGACACACGAATTTGAGAGCATCCCAGATGTACTGGAGGATGTGTTGGATATCACGTTGAATTTAAAACAGGTACGTGTTGATTTTCCCGGCGAAGAACCAATCACTTTAACATTGGACGCTTCGGGAAAAGGAGAGGTGCGCGCAAAGGATTTAAAGGGTCCTGGAGGACTTATTATTGCAAACCCCGAACAGCTTATTGCAACCTTGACCGCGCCAAAGGCATCACTAAAATTGTCAATGGTGGTAGAGAAGGGAGTAGGATTTATTTCCGCAGAAACTGCAGAGCGTGATCGGATTGAACCTGGAACGATTGTATTAGATGCAATTTTTTCTCCTGTAAAAAATTTAATCTCCTTCGTCTTTCAGTTGAAACTGACGGAACCGTCAAGCCAGATCATGTTATTAAGGAATCAATTGAGGTATTATTAAAGCATTTTTCCATTATTTCAGAAGGGTTGAAATAAAAGAGATACTATAGCGCAGAAATGAGACACGTAAGTAAAATAAAACCATTTCATAGAAAAAGAGAGCAGCGACTCGCATTGTTTCGCGCACTGTCTCATGCGCTTATTATGAAGGGAAAAATTGAAACCACAACCGCAAAGGCAAAGTATTTGCGTCCGATTATTGAAAAATTAGTGACGCGCGCAAAAAAGCAAAATCTTGCATCACTTCGTATGCTCATTGAAAGATTACCAAAGGCATCTGCAATGAAGTTGTACAATGAAATTGCACCAAAATATAAAACCCGAGCAGGTGGATATACGCGCATTACAAAATTACCGCTTCGTCGAAGAGGGGACGATTCACAAATGAGCGTGATTGAATTTATCTAGTATATAAAAATAATGCTTGTCATACGATTTACACAAATAGGAAAAACGCACCAAAAGGTATTCCGCCTAGTGGTGCAAGAAAAGAAATCAAAATTGAACGGAAAATCAATGGCGTATGTGGGCACCTGGAATCCCAGATTGAAAAAAGGAGAATTTAAAGCAGAGGAAATAAAAACATTCATCAAAAACGGAGCAGGAGTATCTGATTCAGTATGGAATTTATTGGTTTCTCAAAAAGTGATTGAGGGAGAAAAGAGAAAGATTAAGGTAAAGGCAAAGAAGGAGAAGAAGAAATAGCGGCGTTGTAATCATAAGCCGCAAGAAGTTGTTTTGCCAAAGTCAAAATTACTTCGCCTAATGACTATTGGTATTTTTACCAACACAATCGCCCTGTAAGGGGCGATTTTATTTGACAAATCATTAAGTTTATTTATTGTATACCAGAAGAGAAGGGCAATTTGAGCTAGTTGACGAGGCATTTATTTGTCGTAAAATATAGGAGTTCGTCTTTCTCGCCAAGTATTATCTTGGTGAGTGAGGTCGCAAAAGAACCGAGTGAATATTGCATGAGCGAATAAGAAATGCGAGGAAAGCCGCGTTAAGCCAGGCCCGAGCATTTCTGTAAAGTGAGCGAATCAAAATTCCGGTTCTTATTGCAAGCCGAAAGAAACAAGATAATACGACAATGCCTATAAAAAAACCACTTGAATACGTTTTATCCACAGGACTTAAAATTTTGCTGTGCCCGCAAAGCAACCTAACAACCGCAACCGCGCTTCTTTTGGTTAAAAACGGAACTGATTATGAAACGCCAAAAACCAACGGCATCTCACACTTTATAGAACATCTTATTTTTAAAGGATCTGGAAAATTTCCCTCTCCGAGCGCCCTTGCGACTGAACTTGATAAATTAGGGGCAGAGTATAACGCGTTTACCTCATACGAATATACCGGCTACTATATCAAAACATTCCCCGATTACTTGAATCCAGCTCTTGAAATTTTGTCAGATATTGTCACTAATCCGCTTTTTCCAAAAGATGAAATCAATAAAGAGCGAAAGGTTGTTTTGGAAGAAATCAACTATACCGAAGATACGCCAACCCGATTTATTCATGATTTGATGCTCAAAAATCTTTATGATGGGAAGGCATCGGGTATGCCTATTTTAGGACCAAAGGAAAATATTAAAAATTTTGAGCGCAAAGAAATTTCAAAATTCTACCAAGCGCATTATTCTCCTAAAAACAGCTTGCTCATCATCGCCGGAGATATTGATACACAAAAGACCTTGCGGTTGGTTGAAAAATATTTTTCAGAATACAAGCGTCCCGCGGCTCCAAAGAAAAAAGATTTTTCAAATGAGCAACAGGGATTTCGTTTTTACCAAAAAAAGAAAGACGTCAAGCAAGGACATCTTATGCTTGCGTTTTCAAGCGAAGGAACGAAGCACCTGAAGGAAAAGCGATTTACCTTAGGGGTACTGGCGAGCATTTTAGGATTTGGATTCAGCTCGCGTATGTTTCAGTTGCTTCGCGAAAAATTAGGAGCAACCTATTATTTGAGTGTTGATTTTGAACTCTTTAGCGATCGCGGATATTTGTATGTGCAAACCGGAGCAGATTTAGAGCGTCTGCGGGAAATTGTGGGGCTCACCGTCAATGAACTTTCGCGACTTAAGTTTGAAAAAGTATCAGACGATGAACTAAGTAAAGCAAAGGCGGTACTTGAGAATCATCTTTTGATGAGCACGGAAACTTCAGATGCGCTTGCGTCATTTTACGGAGCAGGGTATTTTATTGAAGGGCAGATTATGACCCCAAAGGAAGTGATCAATGCCGTTAAAAAGGTAAAAAGCGATGATGTGATGCATGCCGCGCAAAAATACCTTACCACGCAAAGAGCGAATATGGTTATGATTGGCCCCAAGGTTCCGAAAGTTGACTTTGAGAATATTTTTGACAAAATTTAACCCAAACGACTAATCTTTTGCAGTTATACACAGGGTGCTATATTGCACAGTATTTGCGATATAATCAATTTATGAATATTAAGTGGAAAGATGCATTTGTGTTTTGGAGCGTACCGCTGATGCTTTTTTTGTTGTGGTATTTATCTGATATTGTTCTTTTAGCGATGACCGCGCTTGTGATCGGATCTGCGGTGCAGATTTGGGCACTCTGGATGAAATCAAAATTAAAAATTCCATTCCCATTTGGAATTTTTCTCATTTACGCAACATTTATTGCAATTCTTTTCTTTTCATTTTATGGATTACTTCCTATTATTGGAGGGCAAATCAAAAACCTCATTCCGAATTTACAGCTCGTTCTTGAATTTTAGGATTTTATCGAGAAGTTGCGGAGATGCTTCCTATGAAAGATAAGGATCGATTTATCCGCATATGGGAGCGTGCTCGCAGAAGATTTGCTTCGTGGTTTGCCGCGCAACTAACCCTCATGCTTATTATTGGTGTTGTAACGTATATATTTATGCTATCTTTAGGAATTCCCAATGCCGCGCTCATTGGAACTATTGCGGGATTGACTGAAATCGTTCCCATATTGGGTCCCATTATCGGAGCGGTCATTGCGGCGCTGATTGTAGTATCTTATAATGCCCAGCTTATTTGGTGGGTGCTTTTGGGATTTTTAATTATTCAGCAACTTGAAAATAATTTGCTGGTTCCGATGATTATGAAGAAAGCTCTCTCTATTAATCCGATTTTTATTTTACTTGCTGTAATGGTAGGAGGAACGCTCGCGGGAGTGTTGGGAATTATCACCATTTTACCTATTTTGGTTTTGGGATCTGAAATTACAAAGGGGCTACGTGATTAAATAATGAAGAGCCGTTTCGTACTGGGAGCGGTTTTTATATGTGTGGGAGCACTTGTAGTATCCCATGTCCTTTTTGCATACACAGGATTATGCGATGAAAAAAATTTGCAGCCAATTATGTCTTCCCAAAAAGGGAAAATAATCTCTGATGTCCAAAAATGTCTTTTTGATGCGGGGGTGCTTAGTGAAAAAGCAATTACGGGCATGTATGGAGCGGAAACAATTTCTGCAATAAAAACTATATATGCGCAAGCGGGATTAAAGAGTGAAAATGGAAAAAGATTGGGTCCCGTGGGCATTGCCCAGCTGAAAAAAAATATTGCGCAGAAAAAAAATTTATTGAATACAACGCCTCAAACTGCGGCATCAAGTTCGGGGGCATCGCAGGGGGTTTTAAATAATATTTTTAAATTTACCGGATTGTTTTTACAAAGATTGTTCGGCACAGATACTCAAAATCAAAGGGCACCGCTTGTGCCTCAAGATAGATTTTCCTATCTTTATCGGTCGTCTTCTGGCAAAAGTCAAATATTACAAAATGAAGCGCAAGAAATTTTTGAACATGCAAAGCAGTATCTTGCAGCAGATCAATATATTAGATATCAAGAAAAAAATATCGTTTCTTTTTCAGGGGTCCTGAAGGCGCCCGATGAACTAAAAAAACAATCTGCAATATTTTCTCAAGATATTCCACTTTCTTTTTCCTCGCATGATTTTTTAGCCGTGAAGTTTTCGCGCAGCAGTGAAAATTCACATATGTATATTCAGCATACAAAAGATGATGGGTATCCGGGAATATACAATAGAATTTCAAAATTGCTCAGCGGAACTTCTACACTTTATATCATGAATGCACGCACAGATCCTATCATATATATAAATTTAAACATCCCGGCACTTTTTTCAAAAGATCAGCAAAAAACATATTATGAATTTAAGGGGAAGGATGCGATAACTGTTACGCAAGAGAAGGTATTGCCTATTATGCGATCACTTCAATCTCCTGAAAAAACATTTGCGCGCGTTGATGATGTAATGGATTCAATTGCAAATCCTCTTTCTTTATTTTTAAATAGCACGTATATTGATTCGGGGACACTAAGCGGACAATCTATGTTGAAATTCCAATCGTCTTTAGATAATGCATTTTTGAATTCAGTGGTAAAAAACGCATACAAAAACAATAATCAGCTTATCGTGGGGACATCAATTGAACATATACAATTTAAAAAAGCCGTTGCAACAATTTTTATTGATGCGCAGACAAAACGAGTGCGGCTTATTGACATGGTAATAGAGCTTGCGCTGACCGTAAAAGATCAAAATAAAGAATCGGTTTTTTCAGGGTCTTTGCGTTCAATTCGTATATATGAGAATCAAGACGGCTCAGTTATAGTGCCGCAAAATATCCAAATAAAAAAAGGAGATACGCAACTGCTCTATGGATCAAAGTATGTCCAATAGCATACTTTTAAAAGATAGGGGTATACTAAATAAATGGAAGCTAAAGAATCTTTAACGTTTAAAACCGCATACGGAAAAAAACTTGAAGAAACGGAATTAATTTCCGAAATCAAGCAATTTATTGCCGCGGATGAAAAATTTTCCTACAAAGTTTTAGTGGGAACTGACTCGGAGCGGCACCATGAATATGTTGACTTCGTATCAGTTATTGTGGTGCACCGAGTCGGAATGGGAGCTCGGTACTTTTGGCGTCGAACACTTCTGAAGGAAAAAATGGAAATGCAAAGGCGCCTATGGCAAGAGGCGCTGGATAGCTTGGAGGTAAGCAGGGAACTGCTTAAACTTTTAGTTGAGATAAAAGATTCCTTTTCATTTGAAATGCACATTGACGTTGGAAAAAATGGAAAATCACAAACAGTGATGAGCGAAATCGCAAATCTTGTGCGCGGATATGGTGTTGCGTTTAAATTTAAGCCCGATGCCTACGCAGCCTCAACTATCGCAGACAGATTAATTTAAAGGTATGAAGAAGTATTTTTTTATAATCGTATGCGTTTTCATTTTAGTGTTGGGTGTTGCTGTTTATGTAGAATATACATCGAATGAAATTCAAAAGATTCAAGAAGGAATAGGGCAAGATAAGATAAATAACTCTTCGGTATCTTCAAATGGGGAAAAATTAAACCAAGAGTCTGTTACTTCTTATGCAATGCCTATTGATTGTGGAAATATTATTCTTGTTGAAAAACAAATAAAGCAACCTGGCGCGTCATTTATAAAAGCAGTTCCCGCCGATGAAGATGATGCAATAAAAAAAGAGAGATGTTTCCAAGAAAAATTTAAAATATGTGAATTGGCTACACTGAATATTGTAAGTGGAGGCAATGAATTTAGGTATGAGATTATAGGCAAACAAAACGCGCGGTGTGCCATAAAACAAACAGAAATAAAAAGTACAGAATCATCACTCATTGAGAAAAGTATGGTGTGTCTCTATAATGCAACCCAAACATTTTCTGATTTTGAACGAGTATATATAAACGATTCATGCTCCGGTTCCTTATTTGATTTTTTGAAAAATTTTAATTTAGAGTAGTTATATAAATGTTGAAATTACCCAAAAAGATTTAAATAAATTTCCAGATTTTATTATGAAAAAAGTAGGAACATCAACTATTGCTATTGCAGACACAACGTTTGGAAAAAATTGCTCTATCAAGTCATTTATAACCGTTGAATAAAACGTAGTGTAAAAAAATAAAATAGGTTTTCCGACGGTTCAGAAAACCCGAGGCGCTACAGGCATGCGAGCGAAGATCTCGGGGTCGATGAGGACGAGCCCCGCCAGTTCGCGTTCGAGCTTACCCACCCCTTCTTCAATAAACCGCCGGGTACTTCGAACGAGCGGTTCCTCAAGAAGCGTATACGCTGTTTCCAGCGCATCTTGAACTTCTTGAAGTTGTGTGCAGTGCTCGCAGGTGCAACCTGCGCGGCACCTGCACCATGCTCCGATCCTGTGGGAGGTGGGCATGAGGGGATCGAATCCTTTCGGCATGACTGCTCCTGTTCCTCGCTGGATCCTTTACGGGTAGGCGAGGTGTTTGATTACTAAATTTATTTTCGCATATAAAATACAATCTGTCAATCTATAAAAGAAATTACTGACACTCTCCAAAATCGACGATCGTCGATTTTGGAGAGTGTTTTATTGCAAAAGAAAATGCGGCGTCCCAAAGGATAAGCCGCATGCGTAGCCCCGAAGGGGTTGCAACGCCTATCGGCACGTTTTGCGTGTCGTGATGTTTTTGTTGATGTCCTAGTGGTGTGGGCGTGGGTGTGGGCGAACGTGCTCGCTGGGCGGAAGTTGGGTGCGCCGAGCGCACTCAACGGCGATCCGACCCTGACAGAACCCTGCCAGGAGAATCACCATGCCGTCCAGGCACTCCATACCGAGTTTCTGCAAACCCTCTACAAGCTCGAAGAACTCGGAATCTCCACGTCTGACCTCTTCTGCCAGATCTTCGTAGGACTGGCAGTACTCAGGCCCATGCACGAGACGAGCGAGACGCTCTTCGTTCATGGGAACGAGGCACGCCTCACAGGCGAGCGAGGAGAGGAGCGTAAACGCCTTTTCTAGGTCCACCTGTTTGCGTTGTTCATCAGTCAGTGGCATGTGGTTTTCACCACCTTTCTAGGCCATCTCAGGTTTGCCCCGAGAATTGGTTGCTAAATTTATTTTAGTATATAAGAGTAATTTTGTCAAATATCATTATTTTCTTATTTTGATATTGATTTTTTGTTATAAAATGATCATATGGATAAAAAATTCTCACATTTTTTAGAAGAACTTACATGGCGGGGGATTGCATTCCAAAAAACTCCCGGCATTGAAGAAGTTTTGAAAAAGAAAACAACGCTGTATATAGGAATTGACCCGACTGGCGATTCTTTGCATGTTGGACATTTATTTGGACTTTTAACTCTCAAGCGAGCAGTTGACGCTGGACACAGCGCAATTGTTATTATGGGCGGCGGAACCGCGCTCATCGGAGACCCATCTGGAAAAGAAAAAGAACGGCCTGTGCTATCGCGCGATGCTGTTGAAGAAAATAAAAAAAAGTTGAAAAAACAAATTGATGCGCTTTTGAAAAACAGTGCAACAAAAATAATTAGTGCGCGAAGCGCACCTCACCCTACGCTCAGCGTGGTTGATAATGCGCAGTGGCTTGAAAAAGTACAGCTGATTGAATTTTTGCGTGATGCGGGAAAATTTGTAACTGTAAATGCGATGCTGGACCTAGAAACCGTAAAAACGCGCATGGACAAAAAGGAGGGAATGTCATACGCGGAATTTACCTACCAATTGTTGCAGGCATATGATTTTTTGAAATTACATGAAGAATATGAGTGTCAGGCACAAATTGGGGGGTCAGATCAGTGGGGAAATATGGTGCAGGGAATTGAACTTATCCGTAAAAAAACAGGGAAAAATACGTATGCGCTTTCAATTCCGCTTATAGTGAACCCCAAAACAGGTAAAAAATTTGGGAAAACTGAAAGTGGAACAGCTATGTGGTTAGATCCTGAAAAAACACATCCGTTTGCCTTTTATCAGTTTTTATTAAATAGCGATGATGAGATGGCGCCGACACTCTTAAAATATTTTTCTTTTAAAGAAAGAGGAGAAATTGAAAAAATAGAAAATGAGTGGAATGTCGCAAGGGAATTGAGAGGAATTCAAAAAGCTCTTGCGTATGAGCTGACAAAAATGATCCATGGAGAAAAAATAGCACAAGAAGCACAGGCAGTTTCGGCGCTGCTCTTTGAACAAAATTTTAAATCATTAAAAAACCAAGATATTGATTTTATAAAGGATTCAATTCCCTATATAAAAAC
>Ga0076085_109_pt1 | contig 18998 bp, 8 predicted proteins | sample RifGroC1_FD_68224 | JGI IMG/M metagenome (GOLD analysis project Ga0076085, IMG submission 68224) | Parcubacteria bacterium GW2011_GWC1_41_7 | reverse complement strand
TAAAATAAGGTTCTAAAATGGTCATAACCTGTATGCGTGTTTCCTTCACAAGAGAAGGTGAATATGTATCTTGCGCCCGAAGAGCTTTATGAAAAATTTCTTCAATGCGCGCAATATCTTCAGAAGCAATTTCTGGTTGGGTTTTTGTGGTGAGCTCGCATATGCTTTTAGTAAACATAACCCACGCGCGAAGCATATGGTATTCGTTGGTTGCAATTTCAATCGTATCAATGGCACCCAATTCTTCTTGATGGGCGCGAATATACTCAACGGTTGCGCCAGCATTACCAAGGGTTGATCCAGTACTGCCTAATGAAATCACTGAATTTTCAGGCAATCCATACCGCGAAATTAACTGGCGAGCGGCTTCGTCCGCACGTGAAGATCCATCTTTCTCCTTTCCTCCAGTGACCAAAACAATCATTTTTTGGGATGGATTTTCTTTTTGAAATTGTTCGTATTCTGACTGCACTCCGCGCATGCGCGAAAATCCTCCTGAAATCTCCCCTGGCGGGGGAGTTGATGAATCAGTGTCGTGTGAAATAAAAAGAGGAAATTGCCAATTTTCAAGTCCTTTTGGATTAATCATGCGCGCACCAAGCATAACTAAAATGCGGCTTTTTACAGGAAGTTGTTCTTTTTGTAAAGGTTCGTCGGGATGCGGGGAAGAATCTAAATGGCGAGGAATTTTTTCCATGCTTCTCAATATTATATAGGTAATGATAAAATGGAAGTATGAATATTGAGGTTGAAATTAGGAGCTTTCTTTTGCAAGAAGAGTATGATCGGTTGCTGAATTTTTTTAAAGAGCACGGTAAATTTTTGAGCGAAGAAGACCAAGAAACGTGGTATCTGCAAAGCAATAAACGGGAAGCAATAAGCGATAAACAAAAAGAAAATGATGTGCGGATACAAAGAGGCATTGCGAGCGCAAAAATATGGATGAAAAAAGGGGTTGTACACGATGAAGCGCGAGAGGAAATAGAAATCCCAATTAATCCGAAAGATTTTAATAAAATAGTGATATTTTTTGAGGAACTTGATTGTAGGCCCTATATCAAATGGTTTCGTAAGCGCATAACCTTTTTATGGGACGGCATAACCGTATGTCTTGATAATACACGTGGATATGGCATGATTTTGGAGCTTGAAAAAATGGCAGATGATGAACAGAGGGAAGAAATACTTACATTTTTGAAAGAAAAAATGAAAGAATTGGGCGTTTCTCTCACTCCTCGAGAGGAATTTGAGAAAAAATACCATTATTACAAGGAAAACTGGGAGAGACTTACTGAATAGTAAAAATAAATGCGACTGCACTATTTCGGTTAAGACAAAAGAAGCGCTTCGCATTGTATAGAATGTTGCATAGTGTACCTTCTATACTAATATATAATATACAAGGAGGCAAAGAAAGCGCGCAGGGCATTAAGGTCAAAAAAGGCAAAAGCAAGTAAAAGCTCTTTGGGGATAAAAAGTGGATAAATCAGACGCACCCAGTTCAAGGATTAAAATTGTTCTGGCAGCATTTTTATACCGAGGGGAGCTAAAAGAAAACTATTTTATATATATGTCAAAAAGGCCGATTTTGCGAAGAGAATAAAATAGTAAGGAAAATAGCCATTTTTTATATCACAATGAAAAGAATAGTCAAAAAACCGTTTATTTACGAAATATTTGCTATTATCCACACTTTCCTTGACTTTGGGGCGGCATATCCTATAATGATTGATAACCAGGTCGAAGTATAGTGCAATGGCATTGGAAAACTTATTTATTGTAATTAATTAATATTAAAGTTCGCATATTAAGGATTTCAAAAAAATCCACCTTCAGCGTCCGAAATATTTTGTGGCGCTGGAGAAGAAAGGTCAATATTATTATGAAAAGGTCAAGAGCACTCACACTAGGTGTGGTATTTGCGACTATCTTATGGTCGTCAATCCCTGCAGGTTTGGTGCAAGCAGCATCGTGCAATGCAGCTTCTTTGACACCCGTTAAATACGGACAGAAAGGATCAGCTGTTACCAACGTACAAGCATGCTTAATCCAAGCGGGATCAAGCATCCCAGCAGGAGCAACCGGATACTATGGAGGACAGACCAAAACAGCAGTCGTTGCGTTCTACAAGAACACAGTGAACATGACTTGGGATGGTATGAATTTGGGTCCTAAGGGTATCGCGGCATTAAAGAACGCAGTTTCAGGATCAACCGGAGGATCAACAACCGGTGGTGTTGACTCAGCAACAACAGCACAGCTTACCGTTTTATTGAAGGCATTGGGTATGACTGATGCACAAATTGCAGCAGTTTTAGCATCACTTGGTGGAACCGGATCAGGAAACACCGGATCAGGAAACACCGGAACAACCGTCCCGGGAACATTGACAGTCGCATTGGACTCGTCAACACCAGGATCACGCGTTGTCCCAGTTTCAGCTTCAAATGTAGAGTTGATGAAGGTAATGTTAACCGGAACCGGAAACATCACCTCAATCGCATTTAAGCGAACTGGCCCTGGTGCAACCACTGATTTCTCAAATGTCTATTTGTACGACGGCGACAGCCGTTTGACAACCGGACGAACCATTAACTCGCAGACGCATACGGTGACCTTTACCGGATTGTCACTTGCAGTTTCAGGTTCGAAGGTTTTGACATTGAGCGCTGATATTTATTCATCAGCAGGATCAAACCAGCATCAATTCCAGCTTGTTTCAGCATCAGATGTTACCGCTGACACCACTGTTGGAGGAACATTTCCATTGACTTCAAACACCATTGGATTCTCAGCAGCGTCAGCAGGAACAGCAACTGTTGAAAAAACAGGATCACTCGCCAACCCAAACATCGGCCAAGTCGGTGCAAAGTTGTCCGAATTCAAGATCACCGCTGGATCAACCGAAGACATTGAAGTTCGTAGAGTTGCATTGTACTACGCAGGATCACTCTCACGCTCAAACCTCACCAACCTTGTGTTGAAGCAGGCAGGCGTGACCGTTGCAACCGGCGTGGCAATCAACAGTAAAGATTTATTGGTATTAACCTTCACCTCTCCGTTTGCAATGGAAAAGGGAGCAGTTCGTACCTTTGAGCTTTATGGCGACATTTCAGCATCAGCAAAATCATCTGAAACCATCAAATTCTATGTTGATGACAGCTCAGATGTATACGCATTAGGTAAGCAGTATGGATATGGAGTAGGAATTACCCGAACAGGATTTGATTCCGACACCTCAGATCATCATGTCTTGACATTGCAGGGTGGTGACATCACCATTACCTTTAATGGACCAGCGGCATCAGACGTTGCTGTTCGCGGACAGGATGTGACCGTATTGGACTTCACCATCGCATCAGTCAATAACGTTGAAATTCGAAACTTGAGATTGGGAGCAACCACCACATTGCTAGACGTCTCAGGAGAAGGATTCAATGACTTGAAAGTTAAAAACCAAGCAACAGGAGCAGTGTTGACCAACAGCACTGACGTTACCACATCAACATCTGTTGTCTTCACTGATCCGATCAGCATCGCGGCAGGACAGTCCATCCGTATGATCGTGACCACTGATATTGACTCAGATGACGATGCATCCGATACCTTGAGAGTTAACTTGAACGCATTTGGCGCATCTGACATCAAGAACTTGGATAACAACCAGTATGTTGCTGTTGCAAACATTGTGCCAAATGGCGTTGCAGGAAACTTGATGACCGTTAAAGCACCTGACTTGGAAATTTCATTGGCAGGTTCACCGGCATCAGCAACCACAACCGCTGGCGCATCAAACGTACCTTTGCTTGCGATCAACGCAAAAGCAATTGCTGACACCATCAAAATCACCCAGTTGGTATTTGATGGAACCAACTCATCAGGATCATCAACCATCTCATCAGATTTGACATCACTTGGCGTCTACGACGGAACCACATTGGTGTCAACCTTAAAGAGCGTTGATTCCTCAACCAAGAAAGTTACCTTTGACAACTTGAATATCAACATTTCACAAGGTGCACAAAAGACCTTGACAGTGAAGGCATCAAACTTGTCAACAGGAGCTTCAAACGGAAACAACTATTACTTCACCATCACTCCGTCAACCCAGGTTACCGCAGTTGACTCAAACGGAAATACCTTATCAGGGCTTTCTGCAACAGTGGTCAACACCGGTGGAACCACCAAAGTTGGCATCGCAACCCCATCAATCACCTTCACAAAGGTTACCAATGTGAACGTGTCTGACGCGGGAGTTGTAGGAGGAAACGGAGAAGTGACATTGGCTGAATTTGACGCATACGCACAAAACGGCGATGCGCTCATCAAGAAGTTCGCAGTTGGTGTAAACAACACCGCAACACCTGAAGCAACCACCACATTAGCGGAAGAAGTTTCAGCATTGAAGGTGTACATCAACGGAACCTTGAAAGCAACACAAACCCCAGACGGATCAGGAACCTATGCAGGTATTGCCCGCATTGAAAACACATCCGGCATCTTCACCATTCCATCAAACTCAACCGTCCGCGTAACCATCAAGGGACAGTTGAATGACATTGGAAACACTGGTGGAAAGGGAGCATCTGGATCAAACGTCTACGCATACTTGCCAGCAACCACCACTGCATCATTTGAGGCAACTGCAGGAACGCAGACCTTAACTGACGCAACAGGATTGGGGGCAAATGCAGTAGGAAACCAGAAAGTTGCTTACAAAGCATACCCAGTTATCACCAAGCTTGACATTGGCACCGATAAGCTGTCTGCGGCTGAGCATACCCTTGCAAAGTTCCGCGTGACCGCAACCGGAGGTGAAATTTCATTCAAGAAGTTTGGCTTCTTAATGACTTTGACCAACGCAACTGTCAGCACCTCAACAGGATTGAAGATCTTGAGAAATGGAACAGAGCTTACCACTGACGTAAAGAGCATTACTGCAGTTACCGGTGGAACCTCAACCATTATCTTGTCATCGGAAGATACCATCGCAAGTGGATCATCAGCTGATTACGAGATCAAGGCAACCTTCACCACAGTTCCTTCAGCAAACACCGCATCTGCTTCAGCTCAAATGCAGATTGTCTCAGATGCAGCGCTTATCACCCCAACAACCTATGCCGCGGCTTCAACCTCGTACATGGTATGGTCTGATAAGTCCGCAGGAGGACACTCAGAAACCACATCTGACTGGGCAAACAACAAGTTGTTGAAGACCTTGACAGATACCTGGATTCGATCAAACTAACGTTTGAGTACGTTTCTCAGATTGGTTTATCAATCCCCCTTCCCTTTGGGAAGGGGGATTTGAGTTTTATAAACATAAATAGGGCATATTTTTTCATTTATAATGTAAACAATTAGTTTTTTTATTATGCAAAATAACGATAAACAGCTTCTTTCGGGAATCGTATTTTTATGCGCACTCATTCCATTTTCGCTTTTGATAGTTGCAAAATCTCTTTTATTCCCGTTTATTACCGGAAAAGCACTGTATTTTAGGATTCTGATTGAATTGGCGGCTGTTTTGATGGGATACCTTCTTTTAAAATATAAAGAGTTACGTCCCCAAAAAAATGAGTATGTGTTTTGGGCAATGCTTCTTTTCATCTTGAGCATTTTTGCCTTGTTGCCATTTTCTGTTCGTCCGTATGTCAGTTTTTGGGGAAATGCCGAGCGTATGGAGGGGGTGTGGTCACTTCTACACCTATCTGCATGGTTTCTTGTGTTGTATCTACTGTTTCGTATAAAACCAGAAAGCAAAAAAACAATTTTTTATGCGTTTTTGTTCGTAACGGCAATCATCGGCATACAAGAAATATATGAAGGAGCGGCATTGCATATATTTCGTCCCTCTGCAACGCTTGGAAACGCAACCTATATTGGATTCATCTCACTTTTGATGATATTTTTATGTTTGTTTTTTATGAGCGATATCAAAAAGAAAACAGGGAAAATATGGATATATGTGCTTCTTGCATTATTTATCGCCGCAATGCTTACTTCCGGATCGCGCGGACCTATTCTTGCGCTTATCATCGGGCTTTTATGCACAATGCTCTACGGTATTGTAATTGCAAAACGTTCACTTAAAACACGTATTATATATTTATTTTTTGTAGTAGTACTCCTTGCTGGATTTTATGGATTTTTAAAAACCGATTTGGCACTCTCTGTTCCCGGCATTGATCGTCTGGCTGGAACACTGCAGGGAACGCAAAATGTTGATGCCCGCCTTATGGCATGGCAAATTTTTATGGAAGGATTTCGTGCAAAACCACTAACAGGGTATGGATTAGAAAATGCTCCTATTGCATACTTTACATTTTTTAATCCCAAAATTTTTAATTTTGAAGAGGTTATTTTTGATCGTCCGCATAATAAATTCATTGAGATACTCGTAACGCAGGGATTGATAGGGTTTTTCATCTGGGCGCTTTTTATTCTATGCGTGTTTTGGGCAATCAAAGGCGTAAAAGAGAATTGGAAAAAAATTTCCCTTATCAGGATGACGGTTGCTTATTTAGTTCAAAATGCATCACTATTTGATATGCAGGCAAGTTATTTGTTGTTTTTCTTTGGAGTTGCGCTCACCGCTCCCACAATTTCTATTGAACGGCAAAATCGAAAGGCAGAGCGCCAAACATACGTTTCTCCACTTGCAACGTCGCTTTTGACCATTGCGCTCATATACGGCTGGTACATATCATTTTCGCATCTCTATTTAGTACGAACAGTTATTGCTCGAGCACAACTGTCGTTTTCAGAAGGGTTGCCTGCGTATACGCAATTAATGGAAAAAGCAGGGCCATTCAAGCAGGAAGTTTCAATTATTTTCAATTCATATACGCAAGCGCACGCAAAAGAAGTTAATTCACAAGATCAGCTAAATATAATGATTGATGTTTTTAGAAAAGCATACGCACAGGACCCATATGATATGCGTATTTTCAATTTTTACGTAGGACAGATGACAAACGCGATTTCTGCAAAGAGCGCGAATAATATGGATACATCAAAAGAGCGCGCAGAAATCATAAAAGTATTTAATGAAATGACTGCACGATTTCCAAAATTTCCCGATCTTTATTTAAATCGTGCAACGTTTGAGGGGCTCGTGGGAGATAAAAAGCACGCCTTAAAAATTTTATTAGACGCAGAGTCAACGATGCTTTTTTCGCCGCGGCACGTGTATTACTTAGCGGGGCTGTATGATACACTCGGAGAAGAAAAACTGGCACTTGCGGCAATTAAAAAAGGCGAGGCAAATAATATTTCCCCTAACTCAATTGACGCGGGGCTTGTTGCGTTATCGGTCTATATACAAAATAAAGATATTATCGGAACACAGCGATCAATTGGATCAATTGGAACCGAAGATCAAAGCGATGATACGCTTGCAAAGGTAAATGAAGTACTCTTGCGGTATAACGTACCAAAAATTTCACGGCAAGATTTGTACCTTGCGGGAATTTTTACGTATCTCAATGAAAAGAAGGATGACCGAGCATACGAGCTGATTCAAAAATTGCAAGAATTTGATGAATCGGAAACCACAAAACAAAAAATAAATTCTGTTCTTTTGCAATTTAATAAACAAGCTATTCAATAATTTTTTATTGAGTACGCTGACACACCTTCCTAAGGAAAAGCGTATAAAGAAAAAATATTTCAGAAAATAATAAAGAGGTTAATGTTTTTGAGCAAACTCGCGAAAGAGCCGAATGAATGTTGCATGAGGAAATAGGAAACGCGAAGATAGTCGCGTTAAGCCAGACCTGAGCGTTTCCATAAAATGACCGAATCAACATTCCGGCTCTTATCGTATGAGAGCGAAAAAACATGAAAACGACTTGCTTGCATAAAAAGAGTTTCATGGTGCTGTGGGTTAGCACAGCTTCTCTATAAAAGCAACTTTTGGGTGTGGATAACTGAAAATGGCTATCCCCACCGATAGTCATTAAGTAAGGTCACTTGCATATAATCATTGTACTGAGGTAAGCATCGGCCGAACATTTTTATTCATATTAAAAAAATACCATGCAGCCAACCACCCCACGGACAAAAACCGACCAATCACCCTCCACAGGATTAAAAATTTCGCGGTATTTTACAAAAAAAGGAATTCATCCGTATGATGAGGTGGTATGGCAAAAAACCGATGCAATTATTCCGGGAAAAGATAAGCCCGCATATGAACAAAAAGGCGTTGAATTTCCTGATTTTTACTCAGTGAATGCTATTAATATCATCGCGTCAAAATATTTTCGCGGTCATGGCATAAAAAAAGAAACATCTTTGCGGCAAATCATTAGTCGCGTGGCAAAAACTTTTCGCAAATGGGGGGAAGAGCAAAAGTAATTTAAAAATAAACTTGAGGCAGACATCTTTGAAGATGAATTAACTTCGATTATCTTACATCAGCGGGCATGGTTTAATTCACCAGTATGGTTTAATGTTGGAGTGAATGAGAATCCGCAATGTTCCGCATGTTTTATTCTTTCAGTTCGCGATTCCATGGAATCGATTTTGGACTGGATAAAAACCGAAGGAATTATCTTTAAAAATGGCTCAGGATCTGGGATAAATTTATCAAATTTAAGAGCAAAAGGGGAACCGCTTTCAATCGGAGGCAGTTCTTCAGGACCTATTTCATTTATGCGTGGAGCAGATGCGGTTGCGGGATCCATAAAATCAGGAGGAGCAACCCGAAGAGCCGCAAAAATGGTACTTTTGAACGCAGATCATCCGGATATTTTAGAGTTTATACGGGTAAAAGCCGATGAAGAGTTAAAAGTTCGGGCGTTTATTGAGGCGGGATATGACTTGACAGACATGAACCACCCGATGTGGCAAAATATTTTCTTTCAAAATGCCAACAACTCAATCCGCATTGGCGATGATTTTATGCAGGCGGTACTTCGCGATAAAGAGTGGCATACAAAATATCGAAAAACAGGAGAAATCGCGCAAACGTATAAGGCAAAAGATTTACTTTGGGAAGCGGCAAAGGCCGCATGGGAGTGCGGAGATCCCGGGGTTCAATTTGATGATACGATTCAAAAATGGCATACCTGCAAATCATCGGGAAAAATAAATGCAACAAATCCTTGTGCGGAGTATGTCTTTTTAGACAACACTAGCTGCAATTTAGCGTCCATTAATTTGATGAAGTACCTTAAAGATGATGGAAGCTTTGACGTGAAGGGATTTAAGCATACAGCCCAAGTGACCTTTATGGCGCAGGATATTCTCATAGATAGAGCGGGGTATCCGATAGAGAGCATTGGAGAAGAAACAAAGAAATACCGAACGATCGGCCTTGGGTATGCAAACTTGGGGTCACTCCTTATGGCCCTTGGTATCCCTTACGATTCAGACGAGGGACGAACATGGGCGGCTTCCATTTCAGCACTTATGCTCGGAGAGGCATATAAAACATCCTCGCTTCTTGCTGAAAAAAATGGTGTATTTAGTGAATACGAAAAAAATAAGGAGTCAGCGCTTAATGTAATGAAAATGCATCGGGAAAAAGCATACGAGATAAACGATGCACATGCGCCAAAAACGATTTTGGAAGAGGCACGGCATCTTTGGGATGAGGTGGTGGATATTACGCCTGTGCATGGACTACGGAATGCGCAAGCAGTGGTTATTGCGCCGACTGGAACCATTGGTCTTGCGATGGATTGCGATACAACCGGTATTGAACCCGATTTCTCGCTTGTAAAAATGAAGCAGTTAGTGGGAGGAGGATTTATGCTTTTTGTCAATAAAACTGTTCCCAATGCGCTCAAGCGAATGGGGTACTCTCAGGAAGAAATTGATGATATTATTGCGCATTTAGAGCGAACTAAAAATATCGAAACCGCGCCGCACATAAAAGAAGAGCATATTCCTGTGTTTGATACTGCAGTAAAACCGGCTGACGGTACGCGCTCCATTCATTGGATGGGACACGTAAAAATGGTTGCCGCGGTACAGCCGTTTGTATCAGGTGCAATTTCAAAAACTTTCAATATGCCGTCCGATGCGACGATTCAAGATATTTATGATGCGTATTATGAGTCATGGAAATTAGGTATTAAGTGCCTTGCGGTATATCGCGATAATTCAAAGGCAACACAAGCACTCTTTGGCGCGGCAAAAAAAGACAAAACCAAAAAACCGCAAAGAAGGAAGTTGCCCGATATTCGCCAGTCGGAAACACACAAGTTTTCAATTGCAGGACACGAGGGATATTTGACATACAGTTTTTTTGAGGATGGAACATTGGGTGAGATATTTATTAAAATGTCAAAGCAGGGAAGCACATTAGCGGGACTGCTGGATGCGTTTGCCATTGCAATATCCATCGCCCTGCAATACGGGGTGCCATTGAAAGATTTAGTGCGCAAGTTGTCCATGATGCGGTTTGATCCTATGGGTATCACAAACAATTCAGAAATTCGCTTTGCCAACTCAATTATTGACTACATCTTTAAATATTTGGCCGCCCGATTCTTACAACATGGCGACTTGGTATCTTTGGGACTTGCAAAACATGACGTTGCGCTCCAAAATCAGCCAAAGTTATTTGAGGCGCAAGTTGCAACTGCGCGCGATGAACATATTGGATCAATGGGGCAGCCAGAATTATCCGGGCCTCCTTGTAAGGGGTGTGGGGGGATGACGATTCGAACCGGATCGTGTTATACCTGCACTGAATGCGGGGAGTCGACAGGAGGATGTAGCTGATGGCAATGTTAAAAACTGTTGATTTTTGAGTTATTTTTTAGGCATTGCTTGAATATGGTTTTATGTTTTATTGTTTATCAAAAAGTAATCGGCAAAAAGATAAGCAATAAAGTGAGAATTTTGAATCTTTCCGAAAAATGCGGGGAGTCGACAGGAGGATGTAGCTGATAAAGGTTTTTATTCAAGCCATTCATTCAATCGCCAATTTGGCCGTCGCTTCGCTCCGGTTCAAATATTCACCCACGGCCTACCCGAATTTCATTCATGGCGTTGAATAAAAACCTTTATAAAAGGAAAGAGGAGATGAAGCTGTTGAATGGAAAATTATATAAATTTGCGGAAAATTTAATACGAAAGGCAAAAGATATATGAAAAACCTTATAAAATAGGGGGTTTTGTTGTATCTTGACATATATTTGTATTTCCTGTAAAATAGATATGTAATTTCGTATTTGAAAAGTGATACAGTATCTTTAAAAAATTAAGCCTCAGTAATTTCGCGCGCGAGGTTTTTTATGCTTTACCCGAAAAAAGACTTTAGTAAATTTACTGTACTGCAGGTGCAGAACCTTTTGGCTCATCAAAAGGAAAGTTTTGATTTATTTCAGAAAACCGCGCTTAGGCAAGTATTTAAGGAATATTTCCCAGTTTCCGACTATTCTGACAAAGATTTGCGGCTGGAATTTGTGGACTGTTATTTTGGAAAGCCAAAAAATACCGAAGAAGAAGCGCGACGAGTAAACGCAAGCTATGAGGCCCCGCTTCGCGTAAAATTCCGTTTAGTTAATTTAATTAGCAAAGAAACAGAAGATCAAGAAATTTATTTTGGCGACTTTCCGATTATGACTGATCGCGGATCATTTATCATCAACGGAAACGAGCGTGTGATCATTAACCAGCTGGTTCGATCAGCAGGCGTGTATTTTACCGCGGTACAATTTGGTGAGCGCAAGTTGTTTGGCGCAAAATTGATTCCACAAAAAGGATCATGGCTTGAATTTCAAGTTGAACCGACAAACATGGTACAGGTGCGCGTCAACCGCCGTAAAAAAGTTCCGGTTACAGTGATGTTGAAGGCACTTGGGGTAACGCAAAAAGAATTGGAAACCATGTTTGAGGGCGTTGACAATCCGGAAGTGAATTTTATAAAGACAACATCAAAGCGCGATGAGACCAAAGATCAAGAGGATGCGCTTTTGGAAATTCATCATAAACTGCGCCCGTTTGAACCAAATACATTTGATAACGCGCAGGCATTTTTTGAAAGCATGTTTTTGATGGAGGATCGGTATTCTTTAAGCGAAGTGGGGCGTTATAAGTTTAACCAAAGGCTAAATATTTCAGGCGTGACTGAGCAAGTTCTTCGCAAAGAAGACGTGATTGCAATTATCACTGAACTTCTTCGCTTGATGAATGATCCGCTCGCAGACGCCGATGATATGGATTCATTAGAATATCGCCGCATTCGAGATGTCAGTGAACTTTTAGGAAATCAAGCCCGTATCGGTGTTGCGCGGCTCGTGAAAAACATCAAAGACCGCATGAGTACGGTTGATAAAACGCAAAAATTATTTCCATCAAACGTATTGTACCCGCGCATTTTCACAAACTCGCTAAAAGAATTTTTTAACCTGTCTCCGCTGTCACAGCTTCTTGATCAAGTCAATATTATGTCTGAAGTTGAGCACAAGCGCAGATTGACTGTCGGAGGTCCGGGGGGACTTAATAAAGATCGGGCAGGATTTGAAGTGCGTGATTTGCATCCTTCTCACTATGGAAAAATTTGTCCGATTCAAACCCCGGAAGGTTCGAGTATTGGATTGGTGCTGTACCGAGCGCTCTATAGTCGCAAAAATGATTTTGGATTTTTAGAAACTCCGTACTATAAAGTTGAAAAAGGACGCGTGACCGACGTACTTGAATATATTGATACCAAAAAAGAAAAATTATCAATCATTGCAAGCGCAAATGTAATGCTTGATAAAAAGAAAATGATTATGGGCGATGAAATTGAGGCGCGCATAAACAATGAACCATCGCTTGTTTCAAAAGATCAAGTGGATTATATGGAAGTCTCGCCGTTTCAAATTTTTTCAGCATCAACAAGCAAAACAAGCAGTCCCCCTTATTCGCCCGCATGTTCCTCAGGTTGGAACGGGACTTGAAGAGGCAATCGCAAAAAGCAGCGGCTATGTTGTCGTTGCAGAGCATGATGGGGAAGTAGTGGAGGCCGATGGATCTCATATTATGGTGTTGTATGATTCCAAAGAAGGGAAAGCAAAGAAAACATACTATTTGCAAAAATTCCAAAAAACAAATTCATTTACGTGCTTTCATCAGCGCCCGATTGTTGCCCCGGGACAAAAATTTAAAAAAGGCGATGCACTTGCGGATGGTCCCTCAACCAATCAGGGAGCGCTTGCTTTGGGGCAGAACCTTACGGTTGCATTTTTGTTCTGGTACGGGTTCAACTTTGAAGATGCAGTCATTGTATCTTCTCGGGTATTGAAGCAAGATGCGTTCACATCAATTTTTTTGGAAGAGTTTAGTGTTGATGTGCGTGATACAAAACTTGGAAAAGAAGAAACTACGGGAGATATTCCAAATATTCCAGAGAGCAAACTTCGCAATTTAGATTCCGAAGGGGTTATTCGCATCGGAGCAGAGGTGCGTCCGGGAGATATTTTAGTAGGAAAGATTACCCCAAAGAAAGAACTTGATTTGACCCCTGAAGAAAAACTTTTGAAAGCAATCTTTGGTGAAAAGGTAGAGGAAATTAAAGATTCATCACTTTATGTTGAGCCGGGAAAATCAGGAAGAGTGATTCGCGTAAAGTCATTGACTCGCTCAAACGGAGAAATTTCAGAGCCAGGAGTTATCAAGCGCATTTCGCTTCAAATTGCAAAATTGCGAAAATTGCAAATTGGAGATAAGCTTGCGAATCGTCACGGAAATAAAGGCATTGTTGCAATTATTGTCCCAGAAGAAGATATGCCATTTTTGCCAGATGGCACGCCGGTTGATATTATCTTGAGCCCGCTTGGTGTGGTATCTCGTATGAACTTAGGACAAATTCTAGAACTTCATATGGGCTATGCCGCATCAAAACAGGGATATAGGGCAGTTGTTCCTCCGATGTCAGGAATGGGAGAAGAAGAATTAAAAGAAGAACTAAAAAAAGCTGGCATTGCACCTGATGGAAAAACGGTTTTGTATGATGGAAAATCAGGAGAGCCGTTTGGAGACAGAGTTGCAGTTGGGACGATGCACATGATGAAACTGTCACACATGGTAGAAGACAAAATTCATGCGCGCTCCATTGGTCCTTACTCGCTCATTACCCAACAGCCCTTAGGAGGAAAATCACAATTTGGAGGACAGCGCTTGGGAGAAATGGAGGTCTGGGCCTTGGAAGCATACGGTGCGGGAAATATTTTGCAGGAAATGTTGACGTTGAAGTCGGATGATGTAAAGGGGCGCTCAAACGCATATGCAAGCATCATTAAAGGAGAAGAGATTCGTATGCCTTCGATGCCGTCAGCATTTAATGTGCTCGTGAAAGAATTACAAGGATTGGGATTGAACATTGATATTAAGCGCAACGATAGGGAGGGGATGTCGTATGATACCGTAGGATCCATTCCGCAAAGCGCAGACCCCACAGAAAGCAAGGTGCCAGAGCGACCCGCAGCTGATACCAAATAAAAACCAGCCATGTATAACAAACTGCGCGGAGAAGACATTTCATCAATTTCAATCAATCTGGCTTCGCCCGAGGAGATTTTGAATCAAAGTTTTGGGGAAGTGGTAAAACCAGAAACCATCAATTACCGAACCGGTAGGCCGGAGCGGGATGGTTTGTTTTCAGAAGTTATTTTTGGACCAGTAAAAGATTTTGAATGCTATTGCGGAAAATACAAAAAAAATCAATTTGTGCGCGTAAAATGCGATCGGTGTGGCGTTGATGTCACGCACTCATCAGTGCGTAGAGAGCGCATGGGGCACATCACCTTAGCAACGCCAGTAACGCACATTTGGTTTATGAAGGTGTATCCGTACGCAATCAGCTTATTTTTAAACATTCCCGTAAGTCATCTTGAAAAGGTGGTCTATTATTCTTCATACATTGTCACTCGTGTTAACGACGCCGAAAAGAAAAAACTTTTGGAGTCAATCGAGAAGGCATATAAAGAAAAAGTAAAAGCGTCAAAGGGAACCGATGATCGCGTTGAAGTTGAGGCAACCTATAAGCGCATCAAGGAAGAGCTGAAAAATATTCAAGTGAAAAAAGTATTGACCGACCTTGAATTCTTTTCGTTGTCGCGAAAATACCCGAACTTATTTGAGGTGGGAATCGGATCAGAACCTATTCGCAGATTTTTGGAAGAAATCGATTTGCAAAAACTTCGCCGCGAAACTGATGCGCGGCTTAAAAAAGCAACGGGCGTCGATAGAAAACGCCTTTCGTTACTTTTGAAGTTTTCAAATGCATTCATTAAGGAAGCAAAACGGCCCGAGTGGATGATTTTGACCGTCCTTCCCGTTATTCCGCCAGATCTTCGTCCTATTGTCCAGCTTGAGGGAGGAAAATACGCTTCATCAGATCCAAACGATTTATATCGCAGAGTCATCAACAGAAACAATCGATTGAAGAGATTGTATGAGTTGAAAGCTCCTGATATTATTGTGCGCAACGAAAAGCGTATGTTACAAGAGGCAATTGACGCGCTTTTGGACAATGCGCTCAAAAAAGATCAAGGATCAACTGGACAGCGCAAGGTGTTAAAGTCGCTTGCGGATATGCTTCGCGGAAAAAGCGGACGCTTTCGCCAGAACCTTTTGGGTAAGCGCGTTGACTACTCAGGACGCTCTGTTATTGTAGTTGGACCTGAATTGAATTTGAACGAATGCGGTCTTCCGAAAAAAATTGCGCTTGAAATTTTCAAGCCCTTTATTATTCACGAACTTTTAAAAGCTGAAGTTGCTCACACCATCAAACAGGCAAATTATTTGATTGAATCAGAAGATCCAGAAGCACTCAAAGCGCTTGAAGTGGTTATTCGCGACAAGTATGTGCTTTTGAACCGCGCCCCAACTCTACACCGACTTGGCATGCAGGCATTTAAGCCGGTGCTTGTTGAGGGGTTGGCTATTCGTATTCCGCCGTATGTGTGCGCCGCATATAACGCTGATTTTGACGGAGATCAAATGGCGGTTTTCTTGCCGCTCTCTGATGAGGCACAAACCGAAGCAAAGGAAAAGAAAATGCAAAACGACTTTTGGATATTGGTCAACTTTCAGTCAGAGCAAAAATTACCGTTAAAAAATGTAAGGGAGCACAAAACATTGAAACATCAGTGGGACGGGTTTTGTTCAATGAAGCATTGCCATCAGATTATCCGTTTGTAAACGATCACATCAGCAAAAAAAAGGTAAACGCAATTATTCAAAATGTATATCAATTGTATGGAGATGAAAAAACTGCAATGGTGTTGGATAAGATCAAGCGCATGGCCTTTCAGCATTTAACCGCATCGGGCATTTCATGGGGATTTGGAGATCTCTCTACTCCCGCGCACAAAAAAGAGGTGGTTGATCGAACGCGCAAACGTCAAGAAGAGATTGAAAAAACGTATGAAGCAGGACTTCTCTCGCGCGGTGAAAAGCGGATGCTTATCATTGAAGAGTGGTTAAAGGTTATCAAAGAACTTAACCAGCGGTTGCAGGAGGGATTTGCGGTTTCCGCAGGTCCGCGCATGATGGTAGAATCCGGTGCGCGCGGATCATGGACCCAGCTTTCACAGATGATGGCTATGAAGGGGTTGGTTGAAAATCCAAAAGGAGATATTATTGAACTTCCTATTTTAAATTCGTACAAAGACGGATTGACTCCGCTGACCTATTTCATTAGCGCGCACGGTGCTCGAAAGGGTGCATCAGATACCGCACTGAAAACTGCAAAAGCAGGGTACCTTACTCGTCGTATGGTTGATGTTGCACATGATGTTATTGTGCGGGAGAGTGACTGCGGAGATGATGTAGGCGTTATTATTACCGCACAAGAATCACAAGAAGCAGGAGAAGATTTTTCAGATAAAATTTATTCCCGCATTATCCTAGAAACCGTCAAAGACAAAGAAGGAAATATTATTGTATCAAAAGGAGAATACATCAGCCGAGAAGCTGCTTTGAAAATTGAAAAATCAGGTGTTGTGAGTCAAATTCGTGCACGTTCACCGTTTACCTGCAAAACAATCGGAGGAGTATGTTCAAAGTGTTATGGATTGGATTTGTGCTATAACAAGCCCATTGAGCTTGGGGAAGCGGTTGGAGTAATTGCCGCCCAATCTCTCGGAGAGCCGGCAACACAGCTGACTATGCGCACCTTTCACTTTGGAGGCGTAGCAGGAGCCGCGGACATTACTCAAGGTGTGCCGCGCGCAGAAGAATTACTTGAAATTCGCACGCCCAAAAACGAAAGCATTTTATCTCCGTTTAACGGAACAGTGAGAAAAATTGAACAAGTGCCCAAATACTATAAGGTTATGATGCAAGGGGCACAGGGCAAGCGCGTAACTATTTCGGTTCCAAAGGCGTTTTCATTGACTGTTAAAGAGGGATCAAAAGTATTGAAGGGTCAACCGCTCAACGAAGGGTATCGCGATCCAAAGAAAATCTACTTATATGAAAATAAAATGGCAGCGTTCAAGTATATTTTGAACGAACTGAAGAAAGTGTATAACTTCCAAGGAGCTGAAATTCACGATAAACATGTAGAAATTATTGTGCGCAAAATTTTCTCTCGCGTGCGCATCAAAGACCCGGGAGATTCAAATTTTGTCTCAGACGAGATTGTTGAAAAAGATATCTTTTTGACACTCAACCAAGAGCTTCGCGCGAGCCGCAAAAAGCCAGCAAAGGGAGTATTGGTTATTCTCGGGATTACCAAGGTTGCCTTGTCATCCTTTAGTTTCTTATCTGCCGCGTCATTCCAAGAAACTTCACGCGTGCTCATTAAAGCCGCGCTTGAATCGAAAGAAGACCCGATTAAAGGATTGAAAGAAAACATTATCTTAGGGCGCAAGCCGATGATTGGGAAATTATTCCGTGATATGATGGCGGAAAAAGCCAAGGTAGACCAATCTCAATCCGCTTAATTCTTCATCTAATTTATCTTATAATAATAAGCGCAAGAAGTATCTTGCGCTTATTATATTTTGCCGCGTACAGAGAACTGTGTACTGGTTATTTGCTTATGAGGGTGTAGCTCAGTTGGTTAGAGCGCCGGCCTGTCACGCCGGAGGTCGCGGGTTCGAGCCCCGTCACTCTCGCCCCAAACTAGAGTTCAGACATGCGGAACACAGTTTGGGGCGGGTATCGTATACATGCCACAAAACACATGTATGTTTTGCGGCGGCCAGCTAAAAGCTGGCCGCGATTATGTCTTTTCATAAAAATTTTGCGGCGGTAGTTCAGTGCTAGAATATCTGCCTTCCAAGAAGAGGGCGTTTGTCTTTTTGCTAAAGACAAACGTGGTGCGAATCCGGCTTCTTATTTTATACGCGGGTATCGTATAAAGGCTATTATGCCTGCCTTCCAAGCAGGCGATGCGAGTTCGATTCTCGCTACCCGCTCATTTAAAAATCTATTCCAAGGGGCTAATTTTTACATCCTATGATATAGTTCATATAAATGACTATTGCAAAAAAGGCGCAAGAGCATATCAGAAAATTGTGCGCGAAACAGGAAAATATTTTTGGCATGGAGGCGTATGACCATCATTTTGTTTCTGTCGTGAGATACGCAAAGCAATTGGCAAAAAAAACGAATGCAAATAAAGAAATTGTTGAAGTTTCCGCATGGCTTCACGATGTGGGAAGTGTTTTGGGGGATTATAAAAACCATCATATCACAGGAGCTAAGTATGCAGGAAAATTTTTAGAAAAAAATAACTATCCAAAGGAAAAAATTGAAGCGGTACAGCACTGCATTATGGCTCATAGAGGAAGCAAACAGATACCAAGAAAGACTATTGAGGCAAAATGCTTAGCTGACGCAGACGCAATGGCACATTTTGATCAAGTAGGATCGCTTTTTAGTTTAGCGATGAAAACGCACCACATGAGCGTACCTGAAGCAGAGAAATTTATTTTAGCAAAACTGCAACGATCCTATAAAAAATTGACTCCACGTGCAAAAAAAATAGTTGCAGAAAAATATCGTGCGACAAAAATACTTTTAAAACGGTAGCACTCCTTTCT
>Ga0076085_113_pt1 | contig 19143 bp, 14 predicted proteins | sample RifGroC1_FD_68224 | JGI IMG/M metagenome (GOLD analysis project Ga0076085, IMG submission 68224) | Parcubacteria bacterium GW2011_GWC1_41_7 | reverse complement strand
AAGGACTTCGGCTGAGCAGTTCGACTGTCCTGAGCAGATTCGACAAGCTCACTGTCCTGAGTTTATCGAAGGACTCACTGTCGAAGGACTCAGTCGAAGCCTCGAACCATTAGCTCTCCGGAGCTTCGATTGTTGCAGAAAATCATTGATCTTGTCAAGTGCGCTTTCTGGTGTAAATCTAGCTTGACAAAAACAGATTTGATGGTTAATGATAGAGATAGTATTTTTGGGACCAAACAAGGGAGGTGATGAAAAATGAACACAGCAGGCATAGTTGCATCGATCATTGGAAATTTCCTGACCGGTTTTGCTTTGTATTTTCCCAAATTTTTAGCCGGTTTATTATTGCTGCTGGTCGGAGTCTTTATTGCCAATTTTGTCTGGTCAGTTATTATTGGCTTTTTTAAATTGTTAAATTTTGAAAAATGGTCTAAAGAATCCAGGCTTACTTTTGATGTAAATGTATGGCCAAAATTGATTGGCGAACTGTTTCGTTGGAGCGTTCTGATCTTATTTTTAGTTTCAGCGGTTGAAACCTGGGGTATGCGAAAAGTGGGTGATGTATTGAATCAATTATTACTATATTTACCCAATGTATTTGTGGCAGTAATTATGGGTTTGGTCGGAGTAGTCGTGGCTAATTTGGTTTATGATTTGGTCAGACATAGCGCTAAAAGTTTAGGTGCCGTCTCATCCGGCAGTTTGGCCAGTTTAGCCAGATATGCCATATTGGTATTTACCGGATTAGTGGTGTTACACCAATTGGGGGTAGCAGCAGATCTGATCAGAATTTTATTTACCGGAGTAATAGTTATGATCGCCTTAGCCGGAGGATTGGCATTTGGCCTTGGGGGCCAGGATGCCGCTCGCGATATCATCGCAGGAATTCGCCGCGAAATGAAAGACTAGCGCTTTGGAGTTATATAGATATTTAAATTAGTAAATTTGTCAAATAGGCCACTCCGCTTCAAGCGGAGTGGCCTATGCGTTTTTAGAGTTGACTTGATGTATTGTTTTCTGATATAATTCAGCTACGAAAAACAACGGTTCATAAGACGAACTGGTGTTCTATTGTTGACGATAAAATGCGGACGTTACAAAGTAATGTACGCAAGAATGCGGACGTTACAAAGTAATGTACGCATTGTGAATGACTGATCGCTACAATTTTTCATAAGATGTAAAGACGTCAACATGTATTCACATGTAGCATGTAAACAAACGCGTGCGTTGCATAGCAATGTACGCATCAACAAAAATTGCACTCTTAGTGAATCCTATGTAGGGTAAAGCTAAGAGAAGATAAAAGAGGTTACAGGCTAAAGGTGGATGCCTTGACACGAAAAGGCGATGAAGGACGCGGTAAGGCGGCGATATGCTTGGGGGAAGTGCCTAACAACTTTTGATCCCGAGATTTCCGAATGGGGCAACCCGATTGCGGTGAACCGCAATCGATCAACGCTTAAGCGTTGATCGCGTACCCGGTGAAGTGAAACATCTCAGTAACCGGAGGAATAGAAACCAATATGGTATACCCTAAGTAGCGGCGAGCGAAATGGGTCCAGCCTAAACCGTATATCCCCTTAAAAGGGTGTGCGGGGTTTATAGGGGGAAAGCGATCTCTTGCTTTGCATGTGTTCCCTTAAACAGGAATGTATGCAAAGTTTGAGGGGTTGGTTACAAAATAAATTTTTAGCTGAACGATTTTGGAACAAACGGCCAAAGGAGGTGAAAGCCCTGTAAGCGAAAAAAATTTATCCAATCTGCTTTCTTTCCTGAGTACCTCGGCGACAGAACGCGTTGAGGGAATATCCCAGTATTGCCTGGGAAGGCTAAATACTTTTCGTGATCGATAGAGGACAAGTACCGCGAGGGAAAGGTGAAAAGCAGTCCGGCGAGGACAGTGAAATAGAACCTGAAACCTTTAGCTTACATAGAGTTGGAGCCCTAAGTGCCGCAAGGCGCGGGGTGACAACGTGCCTATTGAAGAATGACCCGGCGAGTCTTTGTATGTTCTTTGTCTAAGGGCAGTCAAGCCCGCAGGCACAGCGAAAGCAAACGTTAATAGCGTGAAATAAAAAGAGCATGCGAAGGACCCGAAGCTGGACGATCTTACCATGACCAGGGTGAACCAGTCGTAAAAAGCTGGGAAGGCCCGAACCGGTAGGCGTGACAAAACCTTCGGATGAGTTGTGGTAAGCAGTGAAAAGTTAATCGTGTTCAGTAATAGCTGGTTCTCCTCGAAATAGTTTTAGGACTAGTGTCTGCTCGTGAAGTACGGGGGGTAGAGCACTGATTGGTTGGTGCAGGGCTTGCCCAGCTAACCATTCAACCTCCGAATACCCGTTCTTTTATGCAGGCAGTTAGTACTTGGGGGATAAGCTCCAGGTACGAGAGGGAAACAACCCAGATCACCTGCTAAGGTCCCTAAATCTTGATTAAGTGGGAAAGGCTGCTCTTTCTTTTAGACGGTTGGGAGGTTGGCTCAGAAGCAGCCACCCTTTAAAGAGTGCGTAACAGCTCACCAACGGAAAGGGAGGGTGCCGAAAATGAAAGGGGCTAAATCAAGTACCGAAGCAGTGAATGCGCAATATCTTCGGATGTTGTGCGTGGTAGAGGAGCATTCCATACTCGACTGAAGCGGGATCCGCGAGGGCCCGTGGAGGGTATGGAAGAGAGAATGCCGGGATGAGTAACCGCAATTTCGTTGAATAACACGAAACGCCGCAAGCCTAAGGTTTCCTTGGCAATGTAAATCAGCCAAGGGTTAGGCGGTCCTAAGGTGATGGCATATGCCGCAGCCGATGGACAGCTAGTTAATATTCTAGCCCCACAGTGCGTAAGCGATGGAGTGACGGAGGAAATGACCTTCTGGGTCTTAATGGTTTGATCTTGATGCCGGTGAGATTGGATACTTTGGTAAATCCGGGTATCTGCGTTCAATCGCAACTCTCGTGCCGGAGTCAGAACTTTATCCCACGGGATGAGGGACAGAAGAGAAGAGCCTTCCAAGAAAAACTTCTAAGCGTTGTATACGCATTGTGTCCGTACCGCAAAACCGACACAGGTAGGCGAGGCGAGTAGCCTCAGGCGAACGAGTGAAATGTCTCTAAGGAACTCGGCACACAAGCGGGCGTAACTTTGGGATAAGCCCTGTCGTGCCTAGCGCGATCGCAGCGAAAGACTCCCTAGCGACTGTTTATCAAAAACACAGCTCCCTGCTTAACTCCAAAAGAGGAAGTATAGGGGGTGACACTTGACCAATGCCGGAAGGTTAACGGCGGGATGTGGTTGTGCGGCTTGCCGTATGACTGCGTACCTGCTTAAGCCCCGGTCAATGTCGGCCCTAACCCTGAGGGTCCTAAGGTAGCGCAATTCCTTTTCGGGTAAGTTCCGAAGCGCATCAAAAGTGTAACGACTGGGGAACTGTCTTAGAGACATGCTCGGTGAAAATTCAATGCCCGTGAAAATGCGGGCAACTGGTGGCGGGACGAAAAGACCCTAGGAGCTTTACTGTAGCTACTTATTGTCTTTGGTTAAACTGTGCATAGCGTAGTGAGGAGGATTTGAAGGTGTGCTTTCGGGCGCGCTGGATCCGACAATGGAACACTCACCATATTTTGGTCAAAGACTAACTTCATAGTGAACCTATGGAAAACAGTGGGTGGTGGGCAGTTTTTCTGGGGCGGAACCCTCCTAAAGAGTAACGGAGGGGTTCAAAGGTTGGCTTATCTTGGATGGAAACCAAGATCAACGTGTAAGGGCATAAGCCAGCTTAACTGCGACACTGACAGGTGAAGCAGAAGCGAAAGCTGGACCTAGTGACCCGACGGTCCTTTGTAAGAAGGCCGGAGACAACGGATAAAAGCTACCCTAGGGATAACAGGCTAGTGAGATCCGAGCGTCCCCAGCGACGATCTCGCTCGGCACCTCGATGTCGGCTTACCCTAGCTCGGGGCTGTAGAAGGTCCCAAGAGTCGGGCTGTTCGCCCGTTAAAAGGGTTCGTGAGCTGGGTTCAAACCGTCAATTGGCGGCCTATGAGAGTAATCTCATATGGAAAAAACTGACTCATATCGATGAAATCCTAATGACACTTGCAAGGCAACCTGTCGTGTGTTAGGATAATATCGAGGGAAGTCGTACGTCCTCGCAAAACACCAATGCGTCTAAAAGAAACCGATAAAGCATATGTTGCAGGATTTTTGGATGGAGACGGAAGCATTTATGTGCGTATCAAACCAAATAAAAGTTACCGTTTCAAATTCCAAATTGCGCCATCTGTTGTTTTCTTTCAATCAAAAGAAAACAAAAAGTTTTTGCAAAGTATTCAATGCCTACTTGGCATAGGAAATATACGAGAGCGAAAAGATGGTATATGTGAACTTATGATTCAACGCGAGCACGAAATAATTTTGCTACTACGTCAGATTGAAAAATATCTGAAACTGAAGCGGAAACAAGCGCAGCTCATTGTAAAAATATTAGATCAAAAGCAATCGGTAAAAACAGGACATGACTTTGTGCAACTTACTGCATTGATAGATAGGTTTGAAAAACTGAACTATTCAAAAAAACGTAAAATTTCAGCACAAGTGGTTCAAGACACATTGGAAGCAGAGGATTTATTGACCCCGTAGAGACTTTCCCCGTAAAGGGGAGGGGTTTTCTGAAAAATCAGAAAGCCAACACGTCAGTCCCCATTTCTGTATAGAGATGGGTGGTGGTATAGTCCATACTTTTGGTAACAAAAGATCAATAAATGCGTGAGACAGGTTGGTCTCTATCTGCCATCAGCGTCTGGAGATTTGAAGGAAGTTGGCCCTAGTACGAGAGGACCGGGCTGAGCTGACCTCTGGTGTATCGGTTGCATTACCAAGTGCACCGCCGAGTAGCTAAGTCAGCATGGGATAAGCGCTGAAAGCATCTAAGCACGAAGCCCACCCTAAGATAAGATCTCTTCTTGTCGCAAGACAAGAGTTTTCGTTGAAAACAAAGAAACAAAAGCTTCGGCCGGAGTTTCTGAGTTTGATGCGGGAATAATCTCCCCAGAAGACGACTGGGTATATAGGCTCTAGGTAGAAGCGCTGCAAGGCGCGTAGCCAAGGAGTACTAATGAGAGCATCTCTTTTATCTTCTCTTAAGTTTATCTTGCCAAAGTTGCGCAGTTGCAACGAAGGTGGATTGTCTTACATCTGTATATAATTAAAAAACGCCTGATATATCGGGCGTTTTTTGGTTTTTAAAAAATTTGGTATACTTTAGTTGTTATGCAAACGAGACGTCAGTGGTTTTCATTTTATTTTTTTACCAAAACCAAAAAGCGGCGCTCATTTTGTATATAAATAACAAAAGGTAAGGATTAAAAAATAAGTAAAAAAAACGGCGCCACAGAGCGCCGATTTAGTTTTTATACAGAATATACTGCTCAAAAACCGATTGTCGCTTTGCTTCGGCGGCAAAGCGCAATCTCGTATCTCGGTTATTTTACTCCTCGTTTTACTCGGAGACCAAGCTAAAATAATCTCCGATGCGTTTTTTTGCAGTATATTCTGCGTAAAAACATAATAAAAATATAAAAGGTTTTCGCTAAGATGTAATGACGCGCAAAATCATATCTTAGGGGAAGCTCAAATAGTACGCTATATACCATAAGGAGGAATTGAGCCATGGAAGGATCAGTAGAAGTTCGGCAAGTCCGCGACTACGGGAAGCGCCCCGAACAAGGGAAAGTCGCAATCGCAGTTCGCATGAACGGTCACGGGTACGGAGAGTACGTCTGTTTGGAAAGTGATCTGCGGGATCACCATTAGGCAGTACTTGGCGTGATCTTCGCGGATCGCAATGGTGGAAGCGGCATCGCAAGGATCGCAACTCTCCTCTTCGACCACACCGACAGGGGGCACGAGCACCAAGTGCTTCACCTCAACGGTCACGGCCAGTCTTCGCCATAGCTTCGGCCTGGTAGGGAATGCCTTCAGGCAACCGCGGCACGGCTTATGGATACAACGCCGTAGCCGCGTTTTATTTGGTGAAAATAAACAATAAAACATATCCACAAAATACTTTACAGCGGTACAGAAGTGTGCTATACTTATAGCACTGACCGGAGGAGCATGCCTGATGAAACGGGCGCGCGACTGGATCAGAGCTTGACAATAAGTGTCGTCGCAAGACGACTGGCGGCTTGAGCCAAATTGAATCAAGCGGTGCTCGCTACTCACGTTAAGTCCCAAGGTTATGACCGCGGGCAAAGGGGGGTGCGGAAACGATCACTTTAGTAGAGCTTGCTCGAAAAAGCAGAGTCACCGACCCCCATTAAATTGCCTTAAATTTTATAATCCTTACAATATATTCATGTGTGGTAAAATAACGGTAAATTATTGAAAAATCAAAAGTCAAAAGCAAAGGGCAAAAAATAGGTTTAAAAGTAAAAATTTTTATACTTATTTTTAACCTTTAACTTTTTACTTATATACAATGTCTGGTCATTCACACTGGGCTACGATAAAAAGGAAAAAAGCGTCAAACGACGCAAAAAAAGGGCAAACTCTCTCAAAATTGATGGGTGCGGTATATGTTGCCTTGCGTTTTGGCACAAATCCAGCAAATAATTTATCTCTCAAATCGGCTATTGAAAAAGCAAAAACAGGGGGTGTGACGCAAGATACTATTGACCGAGCGCTTTCGCGCGCAGCAGAAGAGAAGGCGCTTGAAGAGGTTGTGTATGAAGTATATGGCCCCTCAGGCATTGCAATTTTAATTCGCGCATACACCGACAATAACAATCGTACCTTTAACGAAATAAAGCATATGGTGTCAAACTACGGCAAAATGGCAGAGCCGGGAACGGCAAAATGGCTTTTTGAGGAAAAAGGGGTGATTGCAATTGCAAAAACAGATTTTCAAGAGAGTTTTGGGGATGAGCTTATTGGCGTAGGGCTCGAAGATTATCGCGAGGATGACTCCATGAAAGATGGAGGTCCCGCCGAAGGCGGTGGAGAGGAAGTAATCCTTATTACTGATCCAAAGTCCTTTTTCGAAGTAAAGACTGTACTGGAAAAGAAAGGTGTTAAGGCAACATTTGATGAGCTTCAGTTTCTACCTAAAAATGCGGTTGAAATAAGCGAAAATGATAAGGAGCAACTGCAAAAACAAATTGACAAATTTTTAGACAACCCGGATGTTTCTCAGGTGTTTTCAAATATAGCGTAAATTTCAAAAAAACATTTTGCCAGGCAACCGGATACAATTTTATTTATGATGTACTTGGTTTTTGTAGGTAGAGATTTACACATAATTGTTGACTTTTATAGTATTTTCCGTATGATTGTTGCATATACCTAGTTTATGCAACCGCCGAAGGCGTATCAGTTGCATATACCTAGTTTATGCAACCGCCGAAGGCGTATCAGTTGCATATACCTAGTTTATGCAACCGCCGAAGGCGTAGGGTATACATATTTTTGGCACGTTCGTGCCGGTCGTATTAAGGAGAAACATTCACATGAAAACTTTTCTTTTAACGTCCATGCGTGGCGACGAAGAAGCCGATGAACTTGATATCGATGAAGAATTGGACGACGAAGAAGAATTGCCAGGAGATGATTCAGATGATGAATTATCTGATGATGATTTAGTGGAGGAGGAAATGGATGAGGATGATTGGGGAGATGATGATTGGGATGATGATGACAAGGAAGAAGAATAGTCATTTTTCGTTTTAAACTTTAATACTAAAAATCCCCCAAAAGATTTCTTTTGGGGGATTTTTAGTCAGGAAAGAAAGCGTACAAGAGGAAAATTTTTGTTTACAATAAAGAAATGAAAAAGAAATCGGAGATTATATTTTCGCTTTACGCAAAAAAATTGAGCTCAAAACGTCTTGCTGAAAGCTTCATTCAAGAAGTTCTAGTTCCCATTTTAGGGGAGGGAGGATCTGTGGCTATTCTTTTTTCTGGTCATTTAGGAGCGGGAAAAACACAAACCATTCAATGGATGGCGCGGGCTTTGGGAATTACCGAAAGACCAAAGAGTCCGACCTTTACTCTTTGGCATACGCATACATTTACGGTAAAAAATAAAGTGTGTGTCCTTCATCACGTTGATGCATATCGCTTGAAAGATCCGAGAGAATTATTTTCATTGGATCTAAAAAAAGCAATACAAAGGCCTAGCACACTTTGTTTTATTGAATGGGGAGATTTATTGCAGAGCGCGATGCCCAAACCTTTTTTGCTTTGGCATATTGACGTAAAAGAAAAAAATACAAGAGAAATTACTTGCACACTTTATGACTAAACGCACGATCGTGCGTTTAGTCATAAAAGATATATATAAAAAATCACATGGATACAAAGCAGCGCACAATTATTTTAGATACGCACGCGCTTATTCACCGGCTGTTTCACGCGCTTCCTGTGTTGTCAAATAAAGCGGGTCAGCCGACCAACGCGGTGTATGGAGTTACCAATATACTGCTGAAAATTTTACATGAGTATGATCCAAAGCATATTTTTGCTTGTTTTGATCGGCCCGAAACCACCGAGCGCAAAAAAATATACGATGCGTATAAAGCAACGCGTGCTCCTGTTTCAGATGATTTAAAAAGCCAGTTTCCAATTGTGCATAGCTTGATGCAAAAATTCAATATTCCTATTTTGGAAAAACCCGGGTATGAGGCAGATGATCTTATTGGATCGCTCGTTGCGCAGCTTCCCAAAAATGAAAAGATCATGATTGTGACGGGGGATTTTGATACTGCACAGCTAGTGGAAGGGGAGCGGGTACAGCTGCTCATTTTAAAAAAAGGAATAAGCGAAGTTGCAGTATATGATGAAAAGGCCGTGCAGGAGCGGTTTGGAGTTGGACCGCAGTATGTTGCGGATATTAAAGCTCTTCAAGGAGACGCATCAGACAATATTATTGGATTGCCCGGCGTGGGGCCTAAAAAAGCCGCGAATGTAGTACAGCAGCTTGGACACATTGAAAATATTATTGCGCACGTAGATGATATTGCAGATAAAAAAATACAAGAAGCCGTAAAAGGCAGTAGTGACACGTTGCGTCTCAATAAAGAACTTACGACCATTGCGACGGACATACACGTAGATATTCCAAAAGGAGAATATAGGGGATATGATAGCGCGATTCTTATTTCATTTTTGCAGGATCTTGGATTTTCATCTATTGTAGAGCGTCTGAAGAAAAAAAACACTGAATCCTTTCAAAAAAATAGTATGCATGTTGAAAAAGAGATATATGAATATTCAAGCAATATTGAAACATTTCAAAAAAGCCTTAATCAAGTGGTACGCCTGAGTATATGTATGGACGGCGATCACATTATGGTTTTTTCCGATGCGCTGTATGAGTTACCAAAAACAAAAAAATATGCGCAGGAAATTCTTGCATTACAAAAATCTTTATGCGTCTATGATGCAAAGGAGTTGCTTAAATGCGCAGAAGAAAGGACGCATACTGCAGATGACTATCCGTTGCTGTTTGATGCAAAAATAGCATTTGCATTGATTCACTCAAACAGGTATCGCGCAAGCATTGCTGATGTGGTATTTGAATATACGGATATTCAAGCAAACAGCGACGAGGAAGCGCAGGCATTCTTTCTCATACATGCTGCGCATATCCAAAAAAAATTAGAGGAGAACATAGGAGAATTGAATGTAACACAGGTGTATGATATCGAAAAAAAAGTAATTCCGGCGCTTGCGCGCATGGAACAAAATGGCATGTGGTTTGATACGGCATCTTTGGAAATTTTTAAAAAAATGGTGCAGAAAAAATTAGAAGCGCTTCAAAAGCGCATTTATGCAAGAACTGGAGAATTCAATATCAGCTCTCCTGCGCAACTGCGAGAAATTCTTTTTGAAAAATTAAAGATATCGCCAAAGGGTATGCGTAAAACCCCAAAAGGAGAAATTTCAACACAAGAAGAGGAGCTTGGGAAAATAGAAAACGCACATCCAGTAGTGAAGGATGTGTTGGAGTTTCGAAAGCTCAATAAAGTGCTTACCACCTATACCGATTCGCTTATTTCTAGCGTAAACCCTAAAACCGGTCGTATTCAAACACACGTTGAGCAGATAGGGACCGCAACGGGTCGGATATCGTCTTTAGAGCCAAATCTACAAAATATCCCCATTACCGGCGATTTAGCGCGTGAAATTAGGGCGTGTTTTCGAGCAGAAGACGGATATATGTTTTTGGGAACTGATTATTCGCAAATTGAGCTTCGATTGACCGCGCATTTATCGCAGGATGAAAATTTAATGACGGCATTTCAGGCGGGCTTAGATATCCATTCCACAACCGCAAGGCTTTTATTTGGATCGGATGAGATGGAACAGCGCAATAAGGCAAAAGCCGTAAATTTTTCCATTATGTACGGGACAACTGCCAGTGGGCTCAAAGACCGCTTAAAAATTTCACATCGAGCGGCGCAGGAGATGATAGATGCGTATTTTCAAAAATTTCCCGGCGTCAAAAAGCTTATCGACGAACTTATAGAGCGCGCGAAACAAAAAGGATACACAGAAACACTCTTTGGGAGAAAGCGACTGATTCCGGAAATACACTCAACCTCGTTTCGTGAAGTTGCACGCGCACGGCGCATGGCAATCAACGCACCTATTCAAGGGCTCAATGCCGACATTATTAAAAAAGCAATTTTTGAAATAGATAAACGCTTCATTGAAAAAAAATGGTACCCAGAGTCCGCGCGCATCGCCCTGCAAGTATATGATGAGCTTATTTTTGAGGTGAAAGAAGATATAATAAAAGAAGTAGAGCAGGAAGTGAGGGCGATAATGGAACAAATAATGGTTCTCTCGGTCCCTTTAAAGGTAAACACCCATATTGGTAAAACACTCGCTGATCTCAAATAGTACATGGCTTTTTTACGCAAACAATCTGAGCCTCAAGGGGATACATTTACATCATTAAATGTTCTTTTTCAATCTCTTCATGATGCGGTTGTAGTATATGACGAGAATCTGCGCATTATTTTTGCAAACGAAAGCTTTGAAAAATTTGTTGAATTTCCCTTACACGAGCTTAAACATATCCCCATAGAGCCGTCTCTTTTGAAAGATGCTCGGCATTTTTGTTTGGGAATGGTGTTTTTTCCGTCAATTGCAGCAAAAAATATCACCCTTTTGCAGCAAAAGCCCATTTCGGTTGCGCGTATTGAAATTCAAAATCCTAAAGAACTGCACTTGGTACTTTCAACCTTTGACGTACACGATGGCGGAAAAAAATATCTTGCGCGAGTCATTTTTGATAACACGCAAAATATCAAAAAAGAAAAAGAAATCATAGAATTTTTAAATCTTGCCGCGCATCATATCAGAACTCCATTAAGCGAAATTCAATGGGCGCTTGAGTCAATTGCAACCGATACGCTCTCTGCCGAGGATAAAGAAATTTTTCAAAAAACACGATTGACTATCAAAAATACCCTGATGCTTGCGGAAGGAATTTTGATGAGCATAAAAGTTGACGAAGGGCGCATTCAAACGTTTGAAGAAAAAGCAGATCTTGAAATCCTAATTCAGGACTTGAGAATTATGCTTGATGAGGTGCTATCCGAAAAAAATATTACTTTTTCGTTATTGGTTGATCAAAATGTAAAAACCTTTACGCTAGATAAAAAAATCTTGTCCGTGTGTTTATTTAGTCTACTTGAAAATGGAGCGCTTTATAATAGGCGAAACGGAACGCTGGAAGTGCGAGCGCGGAAAACGAACAGAAAAATATGTTTGAAAAATATTTTCGTGGGACAAAGGCACGCGAAATCAAGCCGCAAGGTTTTGGGCTGGGAATTTACCTTGCAAAAAAACTTATTGAAACAATAGGCGGCTCGCTTCGGCTGGAGTCAAAAGAAGGAGAGGGAACGACGTTTTTTATACAAGTGCCCTATAAATAATATTTTTCAAGGATTGGTTTATTATTTACACTATATATTCAGCGACACCTTCGATATTCCCCAGCGAGGAATATCTCAATTGTCGTCGCGCTTCGCTCGCTCGCATAAATGCTCGCAACCGTGCCCGCTTTCGCGCTCCTCGAGTCGCTTCATATATGGTGCTTATTCATAAAAAATATTATGTATGTGTTTGAATAAAACAAAAGGCGCTGAGATATAATAAAGCTATGAAAATAAGTGAATTTAAAGGAAGTTTTTTTGAGATTGGGAAACAACAGGGGGCTATTTATAAAAAAAATGGCATGAGTTTCAATACAGTAAAAATTGACCCTGTTTTGTATAAAAATCAGCATGCAGTATATAAAAAACACTACCCACAGTTGCTGGATGAATTTAAAGGAATGGCGCAAGGAGGAAATTTTGACGAAGAAAAATTAATCTATTATTTTATAACGGGTGAAATTTTTTATTTCAAAAACGAATTTAGATTGGATAAAGCATGTACTATTTTTGGGTATAAAAAAGGGAATAATGTGTATGTAGGCAGAAATTACGACTGGCTCCCTGAAACCGAAAACATATTTGAAGTGTATAAGGCTATGAATCCGGAAGTGAATTCTTTTATCGCAGTAACTGATATGGGAATTAGCAATCCCGCAACCGCAAAACCAAAATACTTTTTTTATAACACGGATGACGCCATAAACAGTAAGGGATTATTTATTGGGTTAACTTTTGCTTATTTAGATCAATGGTCTTATGGTATCTCTTGTATTCATATGACAAAGCTTATTGCTGAAAATTGTGAAACAGTAAAAGAAGCATTGGAAGTTTTTAAAAAAACTCCGTTGTGCTGTCCGAAAAATTTCTTTATAGCCGACAAAAATGGAGATATGGTAGTTGTTGAGCATGCCGCAAAAAAATTTAAAATTTTGTATCCAAAAGAGAATATATTGATACAAACCAATCATTACGTTGACGAAGAATTGGCAAAAAAGGATATTGTCTTCAAGCAAGTCCCATTTCACAATACATGTATTCGCTATTATGAAACATTGCAAAAAATACAGTTTGAAAAACGGACATTCAGTAGAGAAAGCATTTCGAAAATTTTAAACAGAAAGGGAAGCTATACATGCCAGAATTTCCCTGGCATTAAAACCATTTGGACACTTGCACTTGATATGACAAGCAAAAAGTACAAAATCTACTGGGATCTTTCAAGAAGCAAAAAATCAAAAGAATTGAGTATATGATGGAGTGTAGCATTTGGTCTATAATAGGGAATGATGAGTGAAAAAGAAATAAAAATTGAAAGCCCAAGGGTGCGGTTTGCGCCTTCTCCGACCGGGTATATGCATATGGGATCTGCCCGTACCGCATTATTTAATTTTTTAGTTGCAAAAAAATATAAAGGAACATTTTTGCTTCGCATCGAAGATACCGATAGCGAGCGCTCTTTGCCTGAATACGAAGCAGATATTTTTGAGCAGTTAAGGTGGCTGGGATTGCATCCTGATGAAGAATCGATTCGGCAATCTAGTAGGAGCGACTTATATGAGGGAGTGATCAAGCAGTTGCTTTCTGAAAATAAAGTGTTTCGTTGTTTTTGCGACAAAGCGGAACTGGAAGAAGAAAGACAGCGTCAAATACTAGAGGGAAAGGCGCCAAAATATAAAGGAACTTGTGCGCACCTAACAGAAAATGAAATCCAACAAAAAATAGACGCAGGGTTGCCTTCTGTGATTAGGCTGCGTGTTCCTCCACAAAAAACATCGTTTCAAGATTTGATTCGCGGAGAAGTGAAAGTTGATTTGGACTTGGTTGGCGATTTTGTGATTGCAAAGTCAGAACATCAGCCGTTGTTTCACCTTGCAACACCGGTTGATGATCACTATCAGGGCATTACGCACATTATTCGCGGAGAAGATCATATTCCAAACACCGCAAAGCAGATGATGATATTTAAGGCAATGGGATGGAATGTTCCTGTTTTTGCTCATTTGCCGCTTATTTTAGGAGAGGGAGGAGGTAAAATGTCAAAGCGCCACGGTTCAACAAGCGTGCGCGAATATCGGCAAGCAGGATACCTTCCGGAAGCGCTCAATAACTTTTTGGTTCTTTTGGGCTGGCATCCGAAAGATGATCGGGAAATTTTATCACTAGATAATCTTATTGCACAATTTGACATTGAAAGGGTACAAAAAAAAGGAGCAGTGTTTAACGTTTCAAAATTGCATTTTTTAAACCGGCACTATATGAAGCAAAAAAGTAGCGACGAACTACTTTCACTTGCTGCACTTCCTGATGGTATGTACGAGAAAGAGGGGAAGTATATCGGAAAAAATGGAATACAGCTTACAAAACAAGATCTCATAAAAATTATTGAACTTGGAAAAGAGCGTGCACATACGATCGGAGAATTATTTTCTTCAGCATTGTTTTTATGGGAGGACTTTGACTATGACGCGCAGCTTCTATTGTGGAAAGATTATGGCGCAGAAAAAGTAAGGCTTGCGCTCCAACAAACACTTGCAGTTTTTGAGCAAGCAGATGATGCGTCATGCAAAAATCAAGCAATTAAATTATCGCTTGACGATTTGAGCAGCGATAAAGGTCTTGTGTATTGGCCGCTCCGGGTTGCACTCTCAGGACTCAAGCAATCACCGCCGCCACTGGATATAGTGTCTATTTTAGGAAAAGAAAAATCAATTGAACGTATCAAAAAAGCAATATGCAAATTAAGCACGAAATTCTAAATCCGAAATATAAAAAAATTTTGTAAATTGAAACTTAAGGTTTAAAATTTAATTATGGGAGCATTGTTTCGTCTTATTTTTATATTTTTCATTATTATTGTGTTGTTTGCAATTATTCCGGATAAATTTTGGAATTGGCTGAAACCTTATTTCAATTGGGATTCCTTAAAAGCAACTCTTTTGAAGGGATGGAATAAATTTGCAGAGTTTATAAAAGACATAAGCGGATTTGATATGCGAACAATTGATGATATTATCAGAAGTTGGATAGGCGTTGATGTTGCACAAGTTTGGATAACAGTAAAAGGATTTCTGGCAAACGCATTTTCTCAAACCGCAGACGTATTTAAGTAATCGCGGCGCCGATTAGGTGCCGCAAGCGCAGACCCGAAGGGACTGTACCCGAAGGGACTGTAGCGCTCAATCGCAGCGCCGATTAGGTGCCGCAAGCGCAGACCCGAAGGGACTGTAGCGCTTGCACAGTGCAAAATTAAAATGATTGTAAAATTAAAAAATTATATAAAAAGCCCCTCATGAGGGGCTTTTTATATTTATGAATTTTAAGCTTACAATCTTTTAATCTTATTTCTCCGAGCAATCGCGGCAGGTAGTCATAGCAGGGTCTATTTTGAGCCGAAGTTCCTCAATGGCTTTTCCGCATTTTTTGCATGTTCCATACGTATTTTCTTTGATGCGCTGTAAGGCGTATGCGATTTTATCAAGGCGTTTTTTTACCACTTCTTTCTTAGAAAAAATACCCTGCATTGCCTCATATTGATCAGAGGAATCAGAAATTTCAGTCGATGCTTCATCGCTATTTGATTTTGCGTCTTCCGTGTCTTTTTCAAGCTCTTTCAAAAGCAATTCCAAATCAGTTTTTTCCTTTTCTAGTTTTTCTAAAAATTGCGTTGTATCCATCGTTATCTATAGTATAACCGAAAATGAGGCGTTTTTTAACGCTCGCAATCAAGGGCCAAGAAAGCCCTTCTCATTGCATTGGATCGACAATTTTAAGCTTTTGAACAAGAATTTTAAAGCCCGAAAGGGTTGTACTGACAATAAGTTTGTCGTTATAGATCGCCCAAATGAGCTTATAGTCATCGCTTCGGTACGCAATGCGGTAATCAATTCCTTCAAAACTTTGCGTGACAAAGTATTTTCGCACCCAAGGAGCGCTTGAGAGGTTTCGGTAGATGGGGGAGAGGTCAGAAAGCATGCTTTCTTTATCCCAAAGCCGCATAAATGGGACTACTTTCGTATCATCTGTTATTTGAAACACTACTATGGGAAATTTGCGAGTAAGAGTGTAGTAAAAAAGTATTTCGTAATGAGGGCCAAGCGCGGACCGAAATCCTTGCGCGTATTTTTCTTCAATAAACGAGGGTTTAAAAAAATAGGAACCCATAAATTCATAAGGAGCAACGGTATCTTCAAACAGCGCGCTTGCTAAAGAAATACTTCCCGCGTAGCTTTGTTTTGATAAAAAAGACCCCCATGTTTTTTGAAATGCCCGAGAAGATAAATCACTCAAAGGAAAAGAGAATTTTGCAAAATCAAAAAGCCATATGGTTTCAGTAGTTGCCTTTTGAGCGGGCGTTGGTTGAATTTTTTTTTGCGTTCCGGTTATTTTTGATGAAACCGCAGGAGATTTTGGTTCTTCGGTAATTGTTGGAGTGGTAGTTGCTTTTGGCTGGGGAAGAACTTTTTGTCGGACAGATGTTGCGTGCGTAAGGGTCTCGGAAATTGTTTCTGTGGCAGAGGACAAGGATTGAGGTGAATGAGTTGTGGTTGCAGGCGAGAGAGGGGTTTCAGGGGTTGAGCTTGTAAAGGAGTCGTTCTTCTTTCCAAAAGAAAAAAGAGGATCAGATGCGTTTCCTTCAGTGGGTTGTTGAGAGATGAGTGGCTCTGATTGATCGTTTTTGCTTTTTGAAAATGTTAAAAATACGCCTATTAAAATAGGAACGGCAATAATGACAATAACAATCACGGGAACAATGGAGGAAAATTTAAATCCTTTTTCTTGAGATCCCTCAAATGTAACAACGGTATCAAGGGGAGGGGAAGCGTTTTTCTGTTTGATATCAAAAACACTTCGCGGCTGAAGAGCTTCTTGTTTTGATATGTTTTGAACTGGAATAGTTTCTTCTTCTTGAGGCGTTGATTCAATGTTAACAGGAGGCCTTATTTCAACAGAAAGTCCATCTTGTTTTTGAGGAGGTATAGGGGCGTCTATGATCTCCCCTATATTTTCAGCGGACACATGGGATTCTATTTTTTCAATACTCGGCTCGGGAGGAGCGATAGGAAGATCAGCCATTTTGCTTTGCACAAATGGATGCGTATTGATGGTTCTCTCTTCCGGTTGTTTTTCCAGCAAATCATGCTGAAGAGTTCGAATTTTGAATTTTATTTCTTTACTATCGTTTTGCATCCTTTAAGGATACTGATACTTTTCCGTCTGGTCGTACTTCTTTGACAAGTACGGTAATGACATCGCCAACAGATAAATAGTCAGAAACTTTTTCAACACGCTTGTCAGCAATTTCAGAAATATGCAAGAGTGCGCTCTTACCTCCAGGGAATTCTATGATAGCCCCTACGTCAATAATTTTTGCAACGGTTCCTTCAAGTAAATCTCCCTTTGTCAGTTCCGCTGTCATCATTTTTATACGCTCTTTAACTTCATTGATATTTTCCGGTTTTACGCCAGTGACGTATACGGTTCCATCGTCTCGAATATCAATTTGTGTTTCAGTTTCTGCGGTCATTGATTGAATGGTTTTTCCGCCTGACCCGATTACAAGTCCAATATAGTCAGGATTGATATGGATGACCTCAACAAGCGGAGCGCCTTCTTTGACGTGCGGCCGTGGGGCAGAAATTGCTTTTGCCATAACCTCTAAGATATCAAGGCGTGCTTTTTTTGCAAGGTCTAATGTTTTTTTGATTATTTCATTGGTCAGTCCTTCAATTTTGACATCAAGTTGAATGGCAGTGATGCCGTCCCGGGTTCCCGCAACCTTAAAGTCCATGCACCCAAAATGATCTTCGGGGCCCTGGATATCAGTGAGAAGTTCATAGCGAGTATCAGAGTCGTAGATAAGCCCCATACTAATTCCAGCAACCGGTTTTTTCAGTGGAACGCCTGCGTCAAGTAGGGAAAGGGTAGTTCCGCATACAGACGCCATAGAGGTTGACCCGTTACAAGAGACAATATCAGACACAACGCGAATAGTATAGGGAAATGCAGTTTCTTCTGGAATCATAGGGCGAATCGCTTTTTCAGCGAGTGCGCCGTGTCCAATCTCCCGCCTTCCCGGAGATCCCATTCTTCCGGTTTCTCCTGTTGAATAAGGAGGAAAGTTGTAGTGATGAATAAATCGCTTGAGCCCCTCAAATTCAATTTCGCGGATCCAAAGTTCTTCTCCGGGGCCCGCTAAGGTGGTGGAGCTTAACACGTGCGTTAACCCGCGATAAAACAATCCGGTTCCATGCACTCTTGGGAGCACATCAACTGCGGCCTGAAGCGGACGAATCTCATCAAATTTTCTTCCGTCAGGACGCACCTTTGTGTTAAAGATTTCTTCTTTAAAAGTTTTTTTGATTTGCTGCTGAACCCCGATAAATGTTGCGTCATATTCATCGCCAAGCTCTTCCTTTTTTTCTTCTAGAACCAAAAAGATGGATTGAACGTCCAACTCTCCCTCCTGTTGGCCAAAGAGAATTTTTTTCAGGTCAAATCCGTTATCGGATAAAAATTTTTTTCCTAAATCCGCAGAATCGGCAACGGCAAACGACTCTTTTTCTTTTGAGGCAGTTTCCGCGCAGGTTAAAATTTCTGCGCATATCGCGGTCAATTCTTTTTGTGCCGTCTCGCATGAAGCAACGACATCTGCCTCTTGCGCCTCTATGCCATCAAGCTCAATCATATTGATTTTATTTTTTGTTCCCGATGCAAACATTTTTTGAGATTTGAACTCCTGCAACCGGACCCATCCACTCAATGCCTAAAAACTCAATGGCAATTGATGAGCCGATAAGCCCAAGAAGAACAGGGTCTCTTTGCTGGTCATAAGAAAAGACGGTAATGACAATTTGCAAGTCATACGGGCACCCGGTCAGTGCGGGTCGAATTGAGCGGTCGATCATGCGGCCGTTTAAAGTTGCCGTATCCGATGGTCGTCCTTCGCGGCGCATAAAACGGCTTCCAAAAATTTTTCCGCTTGCCGCGTATTTTTCTTCGTAATTAATGGTGAGGGGGGTAAAATCAAACCCTCCCTTTTTTTCGCCCTTGACGGCAGTAACGAGCACTGTGGTCTCTCCTGATTGCACGAGCGCACTTGCACTTGCGCGCTGTGCCCAATCGTTTAAGGTGACTTTAATATCGGCAGTTCCTGATGTAAATGAATATACTTTTTCCTTCATTTCTTCTGTAATAATAT
>Ga0076085_102_pt1 | contig 23937 bp, 27 predicted proteins | sample RifGroC1_FD_68224 | JGI IMG/M metagenome (GOLD analysis project Ga0076085, IMG submission 68224) | Parcubacteria bacterium GW2011_GWC1_41_7 | reverse complement strand
CGCTCTATAGCGCAGATGATCCTATTAGTGCATACCATGAATTTGAAAAACTTGCAAACGAATAATTTTTCGTGGAACGATGATATAATGGAGATATGGCTGAGTCGTTTAAGGAAAAACGGGTACAGTTTTTAAAAGGGCAGCAACATATTTTTTTAGAACGTTGCCAACAAGCATTGGATTTTACAAACATAGAATTAGCTTATTTTTTAGGAATTCATCAAAGAACTCTCTTAGATTGGAAAAGAGAAAAATTTTTATGTACACTCACTGCTTTAAAAAAACTACAAAAAGTAACGGAAATTCAATTGCCTAAAAACATTGTTATAAAAGAGCAGTATTGGTATGCAAAAAAAGGAGCAAAAAAAGGAGGCATTGCGGCATATAAAAAATATGAGGGTATTGGAGACCCTGAAATAAGAAAAGAAAGATGGAAAAAGTGGTGGGATGAAATAGGAAAATATAGCGCGAATCCTCTTTTTATTGCAAAGGATTTTTTTCAACCGAGTTTTTCTGAGAACCTTGCAGAATTTGTTGGCATTATGCTTGGGGATGGAGGTATTACCCATTATCAAATTACCGTTACGCTTCATGAGAAAGATGACGCAGACTATATTGTTTTTGTTTCGCAATTGATGAAAAATCTTTTTAAGGTTACACCTAAGATTTACCGCAATCCAAAGTCATCAGTAAAAGATATTGTTATATCACGCAAGAATTTAGTTGATTTTTGCATTGATCATTTAGGCTTAAAAAAAGGGAATAAAGTAAAACAACAAGTTGATATTCCTAACTGGATAAAAAATAACCCTGTTTTTTATAAGGCCTGCGTGAGGGGACTTTTTGATACTGACGGATGCGTTTTTGATCATCGCTATAAAGTAAGAGGTACTCAGTATACCTATAAAAAATTATGCTTTACGAGTTATTCTGAACCCCTGCGATTGTCCATTTTTTCTTTTTTGAACGAGAATCATTTACATCCACGTTTACATGGAATGCATGATGTAAAAATAGAGGCGCAAAATGACGTAAGGAAATATTTTTTATTTGTTCAATCGCATAATTCGAAACATCTGAAGCGGTGGTATAATTGCGGTAATAAAAGGAGAGATGCCGGAGCGGTTATCGGGATGGTTTGCTAAACCATGTCGCGAAAGCGACACGTGGGTTCGAATCCCACTCTCTCCGCCAATTTTCACTTTTTGTGAAATCGTAAGAAACAGCCTCGGCGCGTTGCGCCTCGGCATGGTATTTTTCTACCAGATGTCCAAGGTTGAACTCAAGTAAAATAAGGGTTTTTACACCTATAACCCTTATTTATTTTGGGAATGGTTACATCGTATGTAGTCAAGTCATATGAAACGTATATTTTGACAAATATATTTTTTTGGGTATAATATACTTAATTAGTATGTATACAAAATACTTTTTGTATACCATAACTCGGACCTCATAGAAACGTCATACCCGTATAGTTTCTTTTTAAAAGAATCGAAAAAACGTGTTGTGACCAGTAGGAATCGGGTTACAACATGTTTATGGATAAACAACAAGAATACGCGCATTTTGATGCGCTTGGTGTAAGCGATGCGCTACAGGCAGTGCTTGCAAAAGAAGGAATTACTATTCCTACTCCTATTCAACAACAGGCAATTCCGCCTATTTTGTCCGGATCGGACGTGATGGGCATTGCCCAGACCGGAACCGGAAAAACACTTGCGTTTGGACTTCCGCTACTGCAGCGTATTTTAGAGACTGAAAAAAAAGGGCTGATTGTTGTTCCGACCCGCGAACTTGCCGTTCAAGTGCAAGCGGCCTTGCAATCGTTTACGTTTGCGACAGACATTCGCACAGCAGTTTTAATTGGCGGCCAGAATATTGAAATTCAAATCCGAGCGCTTCGTAAAAATCCGTACATCATTGTTGCAACTCCGGGGCGACTTATTGATCATATGAAGAAAAAGACAGTTGTGCTTGATAAGGTAGGCATGCTCGTTTTGGACGAGGCAGACCGTATGCTTGATATGGGATTTGCTCCGCAGATTAAAATTGTACTTCACGCGTTATCAGAGGATGTTTCACAGGAGTGCTATTTGGTACAGCGCGATGCAAAGCTCACGCTTTTAGATCATGTGCTTCGCAATAACGAGGGTTCGGTTTTGGTATTTGCGCAAACAAAATACGGTGTGAAAAAAATAAATGCGGCGCTTCAATGGATGGGATACAAGTCAGCTGAAATTCATTCAAACCGCTCGCTTTCCCAACGCCGCGAAGCATTGGAGGGATTCAAGAAAGGAACATATCGTATTTTAGTTGCAACGGATGTTGCAGCGCGCGGTATTGATGTATCTGATATTTCATTTGTAATTAATTTTGATATTCCGGAAAACCCCCAAGATTACGTGCACCGCATCGGACGCACCGGAAGAGCAGGAAAACAGGGGCGTGCCATATCGTTTGTGGCTCCGACTGAAAAAAATATTGTCAGAACCATTGAGTTTTTGATCAAGAAACCGATTGAGGTAAAAGATTACGGACACTTTAAAAACGACCCAACACTTCCGGTTATTCCGGCAACCATTCATTTGCAACGGGGGGGACCCCGAAGGCCCCGTCCCACAGGAGCGTTTTCGGGGAGCCGCAGACCTACGACCGGGTATCGTCCCGGGTATAAGGGATCTTCAACTCCTCGTAAACCGGCATCAACATCTAAACCTCACTCTCACGCGCCGTTTTCAGCGCGTTCATTTCGTTCTCGCGGACCGCGGATGCCCCGCAGGCCCTAAGATTTTAAAATTTTAAAAAGAACAATTGCACGAGGCTCCTTTCTGGGGCCTCGCATGCGGTATGAAATAAACAGTATTGCGCGTGCGTATTATAAGTAGAAGGAACGTTAAATTTGTTTACTGGTTAAGCAGGCGTTTCAAGGGTCGAGAATAAATACATTAAGTTGAAAAAAATCTATACAATGAAAAAAAGTTTGTTTATTTGGCTTTTAGGTATCGCACTTTTTGCAGGGGCTTTATTTATCGGTACGCTCCCAGCGTCTGCTGCTTCATTTGCCGGCAACATGATGGGAGGAAGGGGCATGTATGCGGGGATGTCGTTTGTGCAATCGCAAACAGATCGAAGCACAATTGAAAGCGCTCTTTTGAAAGGTGATTACGAGGCATGGAAAACTGCGATGCAGAGCGGAAATCAAAAAGCGGTATCCGCTATCACGCAAGAGCAGTTTAGTGCTATGGCAAAGCGGGTGCAAGATATGCAGGCAAAACGTTTAGCAGTGGACACAGCGATAAAAAATAAAGATTATGATGCGTGGAAAAATGCAGTGGGGACACAAAGTCCTATGACGCAAAAAATTACCGCAAGCAACTTTAACCGTTTTGTGCAGATGCAAGAATTATTACAGCAAGCACAGGTAATTGGACAAGAGCTTGGCGTTGGACCCGGCATAGGCATGGCAGGCCCGATGCACTTTGGTTTTGGTAGGTAACGGTATTACATAGCGTAAACGCGCATCACGCCCTGCGTATGTATTGCAGAGCGTGTTTGCGTACGGCAAATTTTTGCCCTGCATATCGAATACAATGTATACAAAAGAACATGTCAGATATTCTTCATACACAAAAAGACGAAGATATAGCAAAAGCAGTCCAATGCGGAGATGCAGATGCGTTTACTGAGCTTGTACGAAGATACCAACAACCTCTTTTTCGCTTTGCTCACTCACTCTTGCGGGATTATCACAGCGCGCAAGATGTTGTACAAAATGCTTTCTTAAAAGGATTTATAAATATCAAATCGTTTGATGTTCAACGGTCATTTTCCAGTTGGATATATCGCATTGTACGCAATGAAGCAATTTCACTTTTGCGGAAACAAAAACGTACTGTTGCAATCCCTGCTCATCTTGACGTACACGATGAATCCGTTCATATTGAAAGAGACATTGAAAGGCAATTTACCGCGGCTCATATTCATGCGTGTATACAAGAAATGCCGATTTTATACGCAGAACCAATGGTTTTATATTTTTTAGAAGAAAAATCTTATGAAGAAATAAGCGATATTTTACGAATTCCTATTTCAACGGTCGGTACCCGTCTTCGTCGGGCAAAACAATTATTGCAAAAATCATGCCAGAACAAAACAATCATATCAATGTAGAGCGTCAGGTTATGGAAAAAATAAAAAAAGGCGAAGTCACGATGCGCCCGAAAATTTATTTTGTATGCGGGTCACTTGTGCTGTTTTTAGGCGTTGCGGCAACAACGGTGTTTGCTATTTTTTTTACCAATATCACTCTTTTTGCTTTGCGTGCCATAGGACCATTTGACAGCATGCGCCTTGCGTTTTTATGGAGTGTCTTTCCTTGGTGGGCTCCAGTGATTGGAATTTTGGGGATTGCCTTGGGGATCATTCTTTTGAAACAATATGATTTTTCATATAAGCGCAGTCCTTTGTGGATTGTTTTGGGATTTTTAATCGTGGTGTTCCTTTTTGGGTGGATGATGAGCCGCAGTGTGTTGAATCAACGCCTGTATATGCGAGGACCTCAATTCATGCGCCGAGTGTACCATGAGCGCATGATGGAAGAGGGGTTTCGACGTTTCCCCATACGGGGCTTTCAATTTTTGGAATCTACGTCGGCGCCTTTTTTGATGCCCCATCCTGGACCGTTTATTCCAGGAAGGTAAACCTTGTACAATGTTATGGATATGAAAAAAAAGAGAGTTGTGGTAATTGGAGGAGGAACGGGAACGTTTACCGCTTTGACCGCGCTCCGGCCGCATGATTTTGATCTGTCTGCAATTGTTGCAATGACCGATGATGGGGGATCAACAGGACAGTTGCGCGATGAGCTTGGAGTGTTACCGCCTGGAGATCTGCGGCAAGCGTTGGTTGCGTTATCTGATTCTCCAAAAGTGATGCGGGATCTTTTTACCTATCGGTTTTCTGGAAAAGTTTCGGGCGGACTTTCTGGGCATAATTTTGGAAATCTTTTTTTGTCAGCGCTTGAAAAAGTAACAGGGAATTTTGAAACTGCGCTTAATCAAGTGCATCAGGTTTTGCATATCCAAGGAAGGGTTATCCCGGTTACACTTGATCACGTCCAACTTATTGCAAAAACAAAATCAGGCAGGCGTATTTTAGGAGAGCATTCAATAGGGGATGGGTGGTTTACTGGAAAGGATCCACTCAAGAGTATTGCACTTCGACCTAAAGCGCATGCATACTCTGGAGCGCTGTCAGCTATAAAAAATGCTGATTATATTGTGATTGGACCGGGAAGCATTTTTGGCAGTTTATTGCCGAATTTTTTAGTTGAGGGTATTACGCAAGGGCTTTCAAAAACAAAGGCAAAGATTATTTTTGTCTGCAATTTAGTTAATAAGTATGGAGAGACCGATGATTTTTTAGTTGAAGATCACGTTCAGCTTTTACAGCAGTATGTGGGCGAGGTATTTGACGCGGTGCTATTTAATACTAAAATTCCAGACGTGAAATTGCTCCGCAAATATCGGCACGAAGGAGAGCTTATCCCCGTTCCAACGCAAAAGATTTTTTCTCAACAAGGCGTTCAATTTTTTGGATACCCTATGATTTTTGGGGGAAAAGTACAAGATAAAATAAAAAAAGAGCATTTTATCAGACATAACCCGGTGCTTTTGGGGAAGGCGCTTATACATACTTTTGCATTATTGAAGTAATTTCTTTATACTGTGTAAAGATAGCAAAACTGTACAGATTGTCTCCGTACAGTATTTATTGCATTGTGCAATTTTTTAGATACAGAGTTTATATGAGCAATCAAGATATTCAAAAATTAGATTTTGAAAAATTAGGAGGAGTTATCCCAGCAATTATTCAAGACTCTGTCTCGAAGGATATTTTAATGCTTGGATTTATGAATAAGCAGGCAGTTGAAATGACTCTTGCAGAAAAACAGGTTGTTTTTTGGAGCAGAACGCGAAAATGTATTTGGAGAAAAGGGGAAACATCGGGACACTTATTGGATGTGGTGTGCGTAACCCCTGATTGCGATTTTGACACCTTACTTATTCAGGTAAAACCAAACGGAGTAGTGTGCCATACCGGGAAACGCTCATGTTTTGAGCCATTTTTATGTATGGGTGAAGACGTAGAAAAAAGAACTATTTAGGGGCATATTTTGCTGTGTATTTTGAGAGGGTACTTATCATAAAGGATAAAAAGCCCTTATTTTATAGCTTTTTTTTCTTATTTGCAGTTTATTTTTTATGCTATAATCACTAGTGCATTATCATGACAATAAAAACAAAAGAAAAAATTATCGGTTCAGCAACACCAAGCTTGAAGCTCAAAATGGAAGTTGTTGAATTTGATGCATTGCATAAGCCGCTTGGCAGGTTGGCAACAGACATTGCAAAAGTATTGCGGGGAAAACATCGAGCCGATTACTCACCGCATATGGATTTTCCTATACATGTAAAGTTGAAAAATTGGGACGGTATTGTATTTACTGGCAGTAAATTTAAAGATATTGTTTTTAAAAAGGGTACTGGCTATATCGGGCATATAAAAGAGCGCAAACTTGAAGACGCTTGGAAGATGAAGCCGCTTTGGGTTATTCAAAAAGCAGTATCTGGAATGCTTCCAAAAAATAAACTTCGCGATCGTCGATTAAAAAGAATTTCTTTGATTCCATAATTTTTTTACTATGAATATTCGAGATAATCGAAAAAATGAATTACTGCTCGATAAGGAAGAAGAGCTTGCTGGAGCAGAAAATCTTTCCGAGGAAGAGGCAGGAGATGAAGTTTTTGATATTCCTGCAATTGAAAAAGGGAAATATGTTGAGGGTATTGGACGCAGAAAAGAATCAAGCGCGCGTGTCCGTTTATGGGCAAATACAGACAAGGCGGTTATGGATATCAATGTGAACGACAAATCATATACTGATTATTTCCCACTTCTTTATTTACAAAAAACAGCGGATGCGCCTTTGCGAAAATTGCGAGTGTTTGATGCGTATAAAGTTACAGTAAAAGTTTCCGGGGGCGGTTCCCGAGGACAATCTGAAGCAGTACGGCTCGGACTTGCGCGAGCGCTTTTAACAGTCAATCCGCAATGGAGAGCCCGATTTAAAAAAGCAGGATTTTTGACTCGTGATCCAAGGGTAGTTGAGCGCAAAAAATATGGACTTCATAAGGCACGACGAGCGCCACAGTGGAGCAAGCGGTAGAACAATAGTTTAAAATGAGGGAATAGTTCTTTTTATATTGCACGATGCCATTTTTGAGTACTTGTTTTCTTATAGTAACAGCAACGCGTAAAAAATATATGGAGCACACGTTTAAAAAATGGGACTCTCGATTGTTTTTCTTTATTCTTTTATTTACGATATGGGGAGCGGTCACATTTTTTAGCGTTTCTTCTCCTATCTCACAAAGAGATTATGGGAATTCTTATGCCTACGAGCTTTCATTTTTATCAAAAAATGTGCTCCTTGGTACGTGTGCGTTTTTAATTTTTTCATTTCTTTCTTGGCGTAGTTTGCGAAAAATTTCGTTGCCGCTTTTTCTTCTTACTTTTTTATTTGTGTTGGGTACATTCATTCCGGGAATTCAATTGGGGGGCGAGAGTGCTCACCGTTGGGTTAATCTTGGATTTATTTCTTTTCAGCCGTCAGAATTTTTAAAATTTTCCTTTTTGTTGTGGTTTGCATTTTTTATTCCCCAGATACGGCGCGAATTTCAATCATCTGTGCATAAGGGGCTTGTGGTGATTGGTATCATATCGCTGGTCTCTTTATTTGTATATTTACAGCCAACGCTTTCTACCTTGCTTATTATGTGGGTTTCCCTTATGGTTGCCTATATATCGCTTAAACCTAACGTGCAAGAACTTATGCCATTTTTTATCGTGATTGGAATTTTTTTGGTATTTAGCTTGTTTTGGGGATATCGGGTTGACAGAATCACTTCATTTTTAAGCGGAGGAAGCACTGAGGTTGATTATCAAAAAAATCAATCACAGCTTGCGGTGGGATCGGGGGGATTACTCGGTAAGGGCTTGGGAAATTCAAAAGTAAAGCTTATTGGATTGCCGCTTATGATTTCAGATTCTATATTTTCTGTATATGCCGAAGAGGTTGGATTTATAGGTTCAGTCGCCCTCATTGGCGCATGGCTTTTTTTTATTTGGCATATTGTTCAAAAAGCAGAGCGCTCACGAGATCAGGATAAGCGTTTTTTTGCGTACGGAGTTGCGGCGTGGCTCTCCTTGCAAGCATTTATTCACATTGCGTCAAATATTGGAGTGATGCCCACCACGGGTATTCCACTTCCATTTTTCAGCTATGGGTCGTCAAGTCAAATTGCGCTTATGGCCGCATTAGGAGTGATAAATGGCTTAGAATATTCTTAAAGGAAACATAGCATGAGAGATACTATACGTCTTGCATTAACCGGAGGAGCAACGGGCGGACATTTATACCCGCTTATTGCAATTGCAAAGGAATTTAAAAAACAGTCGTCCGCACGCGGATGGACGATTGATATTTCATACATCGGGGGGGCGGTCATGAACGAGAAGATTCTTGAAAAAGAACAGATCACGTATCATACTATTGCATCATCAAAAATACGAAAATATTTTTCCCTTCAAAATATTGTTGATGTATTGAAATTTCCCGTTGGATTTTTTCAGGCGCTTTTCAAACTGTATGGCATTATGCCCAATGTATTATTTTCAAAGGGGGGTCCGGGAAGCGTTCAGGTGGTATGCGCGGCATGGCTTCTTCATATTCCGATTGTAGTGCACGAGTCCGATTCAATTCCGGGCAGAGGAAATCGCATCAGTGCACTATGTGCGTCGCGCATCGCTATCAGTTTTGAAAAAGCTAAAAAGCATTTTCCGGCAAAAAAAACTGCGCTTATTGGCCAACCCATTGATCCGGATTTTGATCGGTATCAGGTTACAGATGATGATTACAGCACATTTCATTTAGATAAGACGCGAAAGATTATCGTGATACTTGGAGGGTCCCAAGGGTCACAAAAAATAAACGAAATTGCATCAGAAGCTATTCCCGAGATGTTGCGCTACGGGCAAGTCGTGCATCAAACAGGGGCGGCGCATTTTCAAGATATCCATTTGGTTGCGCAAGGATATATCTTAGATCAAATCCCAACACGCAAAGGAGATTATCATCCATACGGATTTATTCCGCACGAATATCTCATCACGCTGTTAAAAATGGCGGATGTTGTTATATCGCGCGCAGGATCAGGAAGCATTTTTGAAATTGCAGCGGCTGGAATCGCGAGCATATTAGTTCCTATTCCTGAGCGAACCGCAGGAAGACACCAAATTGAAAATGCGTATGAGTATGCTGATGTGGGCGCATGTGTTGTTATTGAAGAGGGTAATTTAACAAAACATATGCTTGCGACTTTTACAAAAAAGATATTAGAAGACGCGGGTATGCGCGATAATTTAAAAGCAGCGGCTAAAAACTTTGCAAAGCCAGATGCGGCTGCGCAAGTGGTTCGAGAATTGATATCGTTAATAGTTTCACAACAGAAATGAAGAAAAAAGATTTATGGTTTTTAGGTATTTTGGTATTGGGGTGGGTTTTGTTATACCTATTTTCTATGACACCACAAATTGCCTTTATCAAGCATCCGAGCCCCGAAACAAGTCAATTCATTTATAAACAGAATTTACCCCTTATTTCCTTGAGTTTTTTGTGTTTATGGGCTTTAAATCTTGCGTTAGGGCGGCTTCTCAAATCAAAAATTTTTGATAAAATAAACACAGTGGTTTTTGCTTTTTTGGTGTTATTTATCGGGTATCTTTTATACCTTAATTTTTAAACACGCTCTCTGCGTCATTTTATTTTGATCGCAAGGGGAGCAATACACACATACTATGATTGCGGTTATTGAAACGAGTGGCAGGCAATATATCGTTGAAGAAGGGAAAAAGATTGTTTTACAGCGCGTGAAAAAGCGAAATGGAGATGCTGTTGTTTTCGATAAAGTACTTCTTATTTCGGGAACAGGAGCTTTTGAGGTGGGGAATCCTTATCTTTCAAAAGCGAGCGTAACGGGGAAAATTGTACGCGATACTAAAAAGAAAATAACAGTTTGGAAATTCAAATCAAAAGTACGATATCGTAAGAAAAAAGGATATACTAATAACTATAGCGAGGTGCTCATTGAGAGCATTAAACACTAGAAAGTAGTATATAAAAAAATGTTATGGCACGTTTATTTTTTATTTAAGATATTTTCTGATATTGCGCGTATGTTCGACAAATGTTTTTGCAAAAATTGTTTTCCCATTTTTATTAGTGAGATAATACCAAAATTGCGAAGGTTGCGGTTCAAGAGAGGCAGTCAGCGCCCATACGCTTGGATTTGATATGGGGGTTGGAGGGTATCCGCTTATACGATACGTGTTGTAGGGAGTTGCGGTTTTTAATTGAGAGGAAGACACGGCCCAACTGCAGGGGTACGCAATACAACGTTCATATGCCGCAGTTGAATCAACCTCAAGGCGCTTTCCGGAGGTAATGCGTTTTTCCAGTATTCCTGCAACAATTTTCCCGTCTTCCAATTGGCGCACCTCTTTTTCGATAATAGATGCGAGAATAAGTTTTTGATACAAATTTTCATCCGCATGCTTGAGAATTTCAGGAAGGAATTTTTTATTAAAGTTTTTCAAAAATTTTTGAGCGATTTCAGTATTTTTTTCTTCGGGAAAAAATTCATACGTATCAGGCGCTAAAAATCCCTCCAAGGGAGTTGAAGAAGAAAAATATTTTAGTAGTTCGCTTTCGGGAAAATCAGCAAGGCGTAACGTGGAAAAATTTACCTTGAGTCCATTTGATTTCAAAATATCCTGTATTTCAATAAGCGTTAAGCCCTCGGGAATGGTGACAGAAATTCCTTCGCCGCCCTTCGTAAGCGTGTTGGATAATTTTTGAAAATCAAGCGATCCTTCAAATACATATTTACCGGGCTTGATGGTGAGAGCTCTATCGGTTGCTCCAAGATATAGGCGGAAAAAAAATGCAGAACGCACAATCCCTTCACGCTCGAGCGTGTTTGAAATTTCACGCAAACTTGTTTTGGGAGCAATGTATAGTTCTTTTCCGGGGGAAGGGAGGAAAACTGGAACCATTGTCTGATATATTGAATAAATTCCGATTATCAAGACAAAAAAAATAGTCACGACATACGGATAGAGTTTCAGTAATTTTTTTAAGAATTCTTCTTGAGCCATTGAGATGTTATGCGTTTAAGATATACAAAAGAGGAGCGTGTCGACGCGTCTATGCATGCTCGTACAATCCTTTTTTCTGTATTTGAGGTGCGAATATGAATACGTCCGATGTATGTTTTTTTATCGTGAATAATTATTTCATAGCCATCAAATTGTTTTATTGTAACCGAAAAATTTTTTTCCCAGAGCCGCGAAAATTCAGCAATTGCGGTATGTGTGTTTGTGTGTTTCAGCATCACATCATAGCGTTTTGCAAAAAATGGATTATCTATAAGATGCTTGGCCATATCGTGTTTTTCTGAAAATTGGAGCAGTTTTAAGGGCATCAGAAGCGGCGCTTCGGTTTTTAGTTCTTTAAAAAAATAAATATGATGTGAGTACTCCATGGCAAAATCAAGATGTTTTTTATTGTATGCGTCTTTGAAGTTTTTGTGTCCGGTTTTTATGAAAAAAAATGATTTTTCCGGGAATTTTTGTATAAGCGCATTGCTTACATTTTTAGGAATACCGATTTTTTTATAGGATGTATTTTGCAAAAGAATATAAAAAACATCTTCGGGAAGCAGTAATTTTTTTTTGTAGGAAATAAATACCCGATCACCATCATAATCAGAGGTTATATTCCATAGAGATTTTTTTGAAAGGGAAATATTTGGAAATACTTTTGGGAGCAAAGATATCAGGTCGGCATTCAGGCTATGCGTTGATGAGAATGAAAGGGTATGTTTTTTCTTTAGAATGATGTGTTTTTTGAGCTCCTGCACATAAGCAAGAAGAATTTCTTTTTGAACGCGCGGTCGCTCTTCTTTAGGGACCGTAAGGCGCATTGTGGTATTATTTTGTGGAAATTTCCCTTTAAAAATCCACATATTATTATTAGGCAAATAGCATTTGAACCCGTTGAATTTTGGAGGAAGATGTGATGCGGTAATCATGACGCCGGGCAAATTGCGTCTCAACACTTCATGATAAAAAATAGGAGTCGATGTGTATCCAATTTCTTGCACCTCCCCCTCGAATCCTTTTTTAAACGCATAGAGAAGTTCCGGACTGCTTTTTCGTTTATCTGCGGCCAAAATAATGCGCGCAGGATATTTTTTTTGTTTTAAAAATGCTGAAAACTTTTTTGCTAAAAAAATTGCCATACCCGGATTTATTTCATCAGGAACGGTTCCGCGGATGTCATATGTTCTTTGCATGATATATAAATTATAATAGGGAAGATACGTATAATGACACACAATGGGAAAAATTGAGAAAATACTTTTATTTCTTGTTATCGTGTGGTTGTTGTTTTTAGGGTATAAGAAAATAACCCACAAGCCGTCAATATTTGAGCAACCGGAATTCCCGAGCCGCTTATAGAGGGAACCACTACTCAAGCGAGATAATAAGCAACCCCTGCTCTTTGATTTTGTTCTCTGGCCAAAAGAGTTTGTCCATATAAAACGGGCGCTACAATTGCGGCTTATCCCTGCGGGAACGTCACAACTGCGCTTGCGGTTTACCGTTTTGCGGACGCCGCATGTATCCGTGTCATTTTAATTAGCCCTATTATAATTGTATAATTGACTAGTGTTTGGAGAGGTGGCAGAATGGTAATGCACCAGTCTTGAAAACTGGCGCCCGAAAGGGCTTGCAGGTTCGACTCCTGTCCTCTCCGCTAAAGTTTTATCTTATTTTTTGACAATTTTTTATCTTGCACCATGCTTGATGTTGTTTTAGTGTAAAAATTTCACTTTATTTTGCTAAATTCATGCCGTATAATTGAATCGTTGATTATCCATGAATATAGAGTTCAAGCCGGAGATTATTTTTTTTGTCGGCAAATTTGGCGTCACTAATTCACTCCTTGCAAGTACGCTCGCCGTAGGCGCTATTTTTTTGCTTTTATTTTTATCAAGCAGAAAATTCAAGGAAGTTCCGGGCACCGGGCAATCACTTTTGGAGATGCTCTATGAGGGATTTTTTAATTTTTATGATGGTATCTTAACGGATACCAAAAAAACAAAATTCTTTTTTCCGGTACTTTTTGCTTTTTTCTTCTTCATTGTTGTTTCAAACTGGATGGGTATTTTGCCGGGGGTTGGGAGTATTTTAGTAACTGAGCATGGGAAAAGCTTCCCACTTATTCGTTCCACATTTTCTGACTTGAATATGACGCTTACTTTAGGGCTGATTGCAGTCATTGGAACTAACGCGATTGCACTTTGGACGCTCAAAATGGACTATGTAAAGAAGTTTATAAATATCATCGGACCGCTTGAAATTTTTGGAGAGCTTGCTAAAATTTTATCCTTCTCTTTGAGGTTATTTGGAAATATTTTTGCAGGAGAAGTGTTACTTACGGTCATATCGGTGATTGCATCATATGGAGCGCCTATACCATTTTTGGGACTGGAAATTTTTGTTGGATTCGTACAGGCGCTTATTTTCACTACACTGACAACCATATTCTTAAAGGTCGCATTATCGCATGATCATTAAACATATCTAAAATGGAAGAAGCTGTCGCAACAGCAACGCAAATGGTTGCGCAATCAGGTCTTTGGACATCAGCTATCTCATCAAATATGCTTGCAGGTTTGACTATTGCGCTTGGAGTTATTTTCCCAGCACTTGCAATTGGAAAAATCGGAGCAAAAGCAATGGAGAGCATTGGACGCAATCCTGAGGCCGCACCAAAGGTGCAAACCGCTATGATTTTGTCTATCGCGTTTGCAGAAGCAGTTGCTATTTATGTGCTTGTTATCGCGTTACTTATTAAATTTGTCAATTAGCATATATGCGAGGGGGTTGTTGTTAACGTTCGCGTACACAACACCCCTGCATATGTGATTACGGTGAGCTATTCACTACCATACATTTTTATGCAGGTTTTAGGAGAATTAGGAATTAACGGAGGGTTGCTTCTTGCGCAAGCAGTCAATTTTGGATTGATTGTTGCAATCATCTATTTCTTTTTGCATAAACCCTTAGGGGATATTATTGATGAGCGTAGAAAAAAAATAGAAGAGGGACTGCGTAGACAGGAAGAGGCAACTGAACTGTTGCATCGCATTCAAGTCATGCGCCAAGATATCATGCGCAAAATTGAAATAGAGCGCGAGGATATCTTGAAAAAAACTAACGATGAGGCGCTGCAACTACAAGAAGATGCACGCAAAAAATTACAGACCTTTGAAAAAGGGGAGCGCAAAAAAATAGAGCAGGAGCTTAAGAACCTTGAAATGGACATGCTGGAGAGTGTACAGAAAAAAATGCCCGAGGTTTTTTTGTCTTTTGCAAAAAAAATGTTCAAAGACGAGCGATTGAATAAAGAGTTTATTGAAACGCTTTTGAAACAAAAATGAACGAACGTATTTGGGCGGAAGCGTTATGCAATACGCATACAAACAAAAATGGGGCGCAGCTTGCGCGTACATTTGTTGCACTTTTGACAAAAAAAGGAGAAGTGCATAGGCTCCCTAAAATTATTGATCAATTGAAACAAAGGCAATCACGCGTTTTAGGGATTATACAGGGAACGCTCCGCCTTGCCCATCCGGTTTCTTTGGATACCCAGGCCTTTATTATTGATCAGCTTCGAAAACGCCTGGGCGCAGAGCATATTGAATGGACTGTTGTATATGATGACCAGCTTGTTGGGGGCGGAGTTTTCGAAACACAGCATACGATTATTGATTTTAGTTTGTCGGGACTTATTATGTAACCAATGGAAGACATTAAATTTCTTATTCAAAAACTCGAGGCGGAATTGTCACGCACACAGAGCGATGCACAAATAAAAGCAGTGGGTCGGATTATGCGTGTAGGGGACGGGGTGGTATGGATTTCGGGATTGCCCGATGCGCAGTTAAATGAAGTGTTGCTGGTTAAAACCGAAGATAAAAAAACTCCGGTTCTTGCTTTAAATCTAGAGGAGGATTTGATTGGCGCGGTATTTTTGCAAGGAAACGCATCCTTAAAAGAAGGTGATGTGGTGATGCGCACCAAGCAAATTATTCAAGTTCCAGTCGGGAAACAGCTTTTAGGGAGAGTGATTACTCCGCTTGGGGATCCATTGGATGGGAAAGGAACAATGAAGACAAACCAAAGTTATGCGTTGGAGCGCGAAGCACCTGGAGTTATTGAACGTGCACCGGTGCGCACCCCATTGCATACCGGCATTAAAATCATAGATGCGCTCATTCCAATTGGAAGAGGACAGCGGGAGCTCATTTTAGGAGACCGGCAAATTGGAAAAACATCTATTGCGCTTGATATTATTTTGCATCAAAAAAATGATCACATCAAAAGACCTATCTGCGTATACGTTGCAGTAGGGCAAAAACTTTCAAAAGTGAGGCGTATGTATGAGGTTTTAAAAGAAGAGGGGGCGCTTGAATACACTATTATTGTTGCAACCGCGCCATCTGATGCGCCAGCACTTTTGTATCTTGCACCATACGCAGGATGCGCAATTGGCGAATATTTTCGCGATATGGGGGAAGATGTTGTGGTTGTGTATGACGACCTTACGAAGCATGCATGGTCATGGCGGGAACTTTCACTCCTTTTGAAGCGTCCGGTTGGCCGAGAGGCGTATCCGGGTGATATTTTTTATACCCATTCGCGGCTATTGGAGCGTGCCGCAAACGTAAAGGAGAGTGGATCGCTCACCGCGCTACCTATTTGTGAGACACAACTCGGGGATATTTCTTCATATATTCCAACCAACCTTATCTCCATAACTGACGGACAGATTTATTTAGAGAGCGAATTGTTTAACGCCGGATTTCGACCGGCTATTTCAGTTGGGCTCTCTGTTTCGCGCGTAGGATCGCAAGCGCAAACAAAGGCAATGAAACGGGTTGCGGGAAAATTGAAACTTGATTTAGCACAGCTTCGAGAATTAGAAGCATTTGCACAAGTTACTACGGATCTTGCCCCCGAGAGTAAGCAAAAATTGCTTCGCGGAAAAATTATTTTGGAAATATTAAAACAAGAAAACCTCAAAACCGTCGGATTTGAAAAATTGGTGGTGCTTCTGTTTGGGGCGGTTGAGGGACTTTGGGATGGTATTGAGCTTTCGCGTATGAGGCAATTGGAGCAGGATTTTTTTGTGTATCTTGAGAGCGCCGGACAAAAAACCCTAAAGGCAATTCGCGAAAAACAAGAAGTCACAAAAGATATTGAAGATCAAATGCGATCGCTTATTGAAGCATTTCGGAAGAAAATAGAGGCATAAGCTATATAGGATGAAACAAGCATCGTTGCGACAATTAAAAACACGCATCAAGTCACTGAAAAATTTTCAGAAGATGACAAAGTCAGTGAATTTGATTTCAGCCGTAAAATTGCGAAAAGTGCAGGGTGTGATGACGCAATCGCGTAACTTAGGGAGCGAAATTCTTTCTCTTTTGCATGAACTGAAAAAAAGAAATGAAAAATTTCCAAAACACGCGTTGTTTGGAAGTGGCCGTAGGACAATGCAGGACAAAAAAATACTTGTTATTACTATTGCATCAGATCGGGGGTTGGCAGGAACATTTGATCTTAATATTTTCCGCAGGACGGAAGTGCTTCTTGATGAAATAGGCGTGGGGAATTATGATTTGGCAACTATTGGCAAAAAAGCAAAAGCACATTTTTCACAAAAACAAATTCCGCTCCTTTTTTCGTTTGAGCGTTTTGAAAATATTATTTCTCGAGAGCAAACCAAAGAGCTTCGCGATTATGTAAGAGCTTCCGTAGAAAAAGAAACATATGCATCCATTCAAGTTATTTTTAACAATTTCATCTCTATTTTAAAACAAGAGGCAATTGTGGTTCAGCTGTATCCAATTGATCCTAAAACTTTGCCAGATGTTATTGAGCATTTATCTCCGAAAAAAAATCCAGTTGTTGAAAAAAGTGACGCATACGCATATGCGTATTTGCTTGAACCAAACGCACAAAAGTTAGTTGATGTACTTGCGGAACTTTCATTTTCATATTTGTTGTATGTTATGATTTTGGAGGCAAATTCATCAGAAGCTGCAGCGCGTATGATTACGATGCAGCGCGCGTATGAGAACGCAACGGATATGATATTTGAAAGTACGCTTGCGTTCAATAAATTGCGTCAAGGAAAAATTACCCAAGAATTATTGGAGCTTGTGTCGGGCTCAAAATCATAAATTTAAAACTATAAAAATGACGCCAGCAAAAACACCGCAGGTAAAAAAGTCTGATAAAAAACAAAAAGGAGAAGGATTTATTTTTCAAATTATTGGAACGGTTATTGATGTTGAATTTGATGAAAAAGAAACACCTGAAATTTTTGACGCGCTTGAAGTGGTGCGTGAAAAAGATGAAACGCGTGTCGTACTGGAGGTGCAAAGCCATCTCTCTCCGGGAAGAGTGCGCGCGGTGAGTTTGCGCGCGACAGAGGGACTTTCGCGCGGTATGCGGGTGAAAAAGTTAGGCGGCCCAGTATCAGTTCCGGTTGGAAACGGAGTATTGGGCCGAGTGTTTAATGTGCTTGGAGAACCGATTGACAAAAAAGGATCAGTATCGGCAAAAAAACATGCATCAATTTTTAGAGCTCCCCCAACATTTATTCAGCAATCACCAAAAACTGAAATTATGGAAACGGGCATTAAGGTAATTGACCTTTTGTCTCCGGTTGTGAAGGGAGGAAAGGTAGGATTGTTTGGTGGAGCGGGTGTGGGGAAAACCGTTTTACTTATGGAACTTATTCACAACATTGCATTTAAGCACAAAGGAATTTCTGTATTTGCAGGTGTAGGGGAGCGCTCACGAGAAGGAAATGAATTGATTGCTGAGATGGAAGAGAGTGGTGTTATGAAAAATGTAGCTTTGGTGTTTGGGCAGATGAATGAAGTGCCGGGAAGCCGTTATCGTGTTGCACTCTCCGGGCTGACTATGGCAGAGGAGTTTCGCGATGAGGGGAAAGATATGCTTCTTTTTATTGACAATATTTTCCGATTCACCCAAGCAGGATCGGAGGTATCTGCACTTTTGGGGCGGCTTCCATCATCAGTAGGGTATCAACCGACTCTTGCATCTGAAATGGGATATTTGCAAGAGCGCATTACCTCAACTGAAAAAGGATCGGTGACCTCCATTCAGGCAATTTATGTTCCAGCAGACGATATTACAGACCCGGCTCCTGCAACCACATTTGTGCACTTGGATTCAACTATTGTACTTTCGCGTGAAATTTCAGAATTGGGTATTTATCCGGCGGTTGATCCGCTTGCCTCATCATCCACTGCGCTTGATCCACGGGTTGTTGGGCAAAAGCACTACAACGTCGCAAAAGAAGTTCAGCGGGTGATGCAAAAATATCAAGACCTCAAAGATATTATTGCAATTTTAGGAATTGAAGAATTATCTGAAGAAGATAAGCAGGTTGTCTATCGCGCGCGAAAAATTCAAAAATATCTCTCTCAGCCGTTTTCTGTTGCGCAGTCCTATACCGGACGGGAAGGGGCGTATGTGACGCGCGAGCAGACGATTGATGAATTTGCAAAGTTGGTACACGGGGAGTATGATGACGTCGCAGAGGATGAGTTTTATATGAAAGGAATATTGACAAGCGGTAAGAATTAAGCATTAAGAATTAAGCAGAACAAAAACAATGGATGTGTTTTCGGTTTCAGTGTTACACGAGGATGGAGAAGAGAGATATGATGATATTGTGAGTGTGACGATAAAAACGCCAAGCGGAGAGATATCGGTTTTGGCGCACCATCATCCATTGGTCACTATTGCAAAAAAAGGAACTGTTACCTGTAAAACTAAACATAATGGCGCGCGGGAAATTATTCTTGCGCGTGATTCTATTTTTAAAGTGTCTCCGGAAGGGGTGATGATTTTGACGATAGGATTTTAGTGGCGTATTTCTTTTGTTCTATCGGCACCGGCACTTCTTGCATTCCTGCGATGCAAGAGTGCCTATTCTCTCGGCCGTTTTACTCCTCTTTCCATTTGGAGACCAAGCTAAAACGGCCTCCGAGGATTGCCGTACGAACAAAAGAAATACTTTTTGAAAGGGGAAAACATAGACGCTCCGAGGCGTTCTTTTAGTATATGCACGTGTTTTTAGACTCCATATGTTGACAGGTTTATTTTTAGGAGGGAAAATAAAGATTATGAATAAAGAAGATGCAAAGAAGTATATTCAAGAAATAATATACTCAATAGAAAGAGATGTTGTAGCTGCGTTAAATGCGTTCAATAAACATAATGCAATAAATAGTACAAAAATAGGGTTTTTTGCTATTCCGCGTATGATTTTTCCAGAAATTGATTGTTTGGCGTGTCTTTATTTAGGTAATACAGAAAAAACATCTCAGAAAGCTGTTAAATTTATGAGAGAATATTTTGGTAGAGTGAATATTTTGTATAAGCAAGTTTCTGGATTTTTTTATAAAACTTACCGTCATGGTCTTATGCATCAACATGAGCCTAAAAATGTCACCATAAATGGACAAAATCTTTTTTGGCAAATTTCAATGAATCATGCAAAATTTCACTTGAAAATTAATAAACCATCAAACCATCTTATTTTAGATGGAAGTGAGTTTTTAAATGATTTTTTAAAAGCAGCTAAATTATATCTAGATGATTTTAATAAGGATGTAAATGGTATTTTTTTAAAAAATTTTAACGATGCTTTTCTGAGTATGAATAAACCCATATCAGAAGAAATTATTAAAAAACATTGGAAAAATGTTTCCATTGAAATAGATTTAAAGTTTTTAAAAAGTCAATTATCGATTTTCGATAATTAAGGCACTACATTCTAATTTTTTCCGAGGGTCCAGGAGATGTCTTTGACGCCTTTGACGTCTTTTATTTTCAGCACCAACTTCTCGGTTTTTTCTTTCTCGTTTACTTCGCACACAATGAGCATGAGGTTTTTGTTTTTTGGAGAAAACTGCACATTGACGATGTTTATTTTCATCCTTGCAATTGCCGCAGTGATATCGTTGAGTATTCCCACCCTATCATGATAGGTGATTTTAAATTCTGTCATTTTCGGGATATGATCATCGCGCAGCCCTAAACGTTTGAGCGCAACTTTTATTTTCTTTTTTGCTTTTGAGCTTTTTATAAATTCCATCCAGGAGGTTGATGGTTTTTTGTTTTTTTGTGTGGTAATTTCAATCACATCACCTGATTGCAAAAGGTGGTCGAGCGCAACCATGCGGCCGTTCACGCGAGCGCCTACGCAGTGATCGCCTACATCGCTATGGATGGCGTATGCAAAATCAACGGGGGTTGCGCCAAGGGGCAGGTCAATTGCTTCACCGGTTGGGGTGATGACAAAGATGCGGTCTTTGAAAAAATCAATGCGCATAGAGTTTACAAACTCCTCGGAATTTGCGCACTCTTTTTGCCAATTTTTCAGTTGCGCGATCCATTCCATATCGCGTTGCTTTGCAAATATTGTCTGTCCTTTTTGGTATTGTTTTGTTCCTTTTCCTTGGTGATATGCCCAATAGGCAGCGATTCCGTTTTCTGCTTCTTCGTGTATTTCTTGTGTTCTGATTTGAAATTCAGTTGGTTTGTTTTCTAGGCAAAATACGGTCGTATGTAAGCTTTTATAGCCGTTGGGCTTCGGGAGTGCAATGTAATCTTTAATGCGTCCAGGAAGTGGCGGCCAGAGCTGATGAATGATTCCTAAAACCGCGTAGCAGTCGGCAACAGTCGGCACAATAATGCGCATGGCAACAAGATCATGAATACCTTCCACATTCATATCATAGCGTAAGAGTTTTTTATACAGTGATGCAAGGCGTTTTGCGCGCGTGTCAATACGCACAAACGGAATAGTATTTTTTTCAAGTTCCTGTTTTAAGATGCTCTCAATGCGCGTGAGGTATGCTTGGCGCGAAGCGTATTGTTCTTGTACGTGATTTTTAAGCCATACGTATTCATCAGGATACAGAAAAGGAAATGCAAGATCTTCAAGCTCTCCGGAGATATTACTCATTCCAAGCCGCATCGCAAGGGGAGCGTAAATTTCCCATGTTTCCAGCGCAATGCGTCTTTGTTTTTGTACAGGGATTGCTGAGAGTGTTTTCATATTATGTAAACGATCGGCAAGTTTTACAAACACCACGCGAATATCTTCTCCTATTGCAAGGATCATTTTTTTGAGCGTTTCCACCTGATCGGTATTTCCTCGATATTTGATATGGCTAATTTTTGTGACGCCATCAACCAAAAAAGCAACCTCATCCCCAAATTCTTTTTTAATATCCGTAATGGTTTTTTCCGTGTCCTCTACGGTGTCGTGAAACAGTCCTGCGATAATAGTTGGAAGGTCAAGGCGCCATTTTGCAATAATGAGGGCGGTTTGAAATACATGTGAGAAATAGGGCTCACCGGATTTGCGTTTTTGGGCGCTGTGAGCATCTTTTGAAAAAGAATATGCTCGTTGGAGCAACACATATTCCTCTGCGGAGAGCTCTCGATATGTTTTTATTTCTTTTATGAGTATGCTTACGTCCATGTATATAGTGTATGAAATTTTAAAGTGTAATGCATCGAGCCTCCTCAGGGAGGCTCGATTGTATGTGGGCAAGAGAGGAATCGAACCTCCACGGGATTGCTCCCACAGGATTTTGAGTCCTGCGCGTCTGCCAGTTCCGCCACCTGCCCGATATAAATTCTTTGCGTTTTTATTATACCAAGGTCTTTATTTTTTTTGTTTTAAGGGTATGGACGTTGAAGCTGATGTTGTGGACGTGAATAAAGGAGTGGTTGAGGCAATAAGATCGGTTGATGTTGTGGGTGTTGTCATTTCAAGAAGCGGAGTATTTGAAGTAGGTTCAGCGTTTTGTATTGTTTCGTATGAGGAAATGTCGGAGGGGCTTGAAGGGACCTTTTTTTGGGTAAAGTAGAGCACTGCAACGGTCAAAATAAGGGCAATAGTTATGACTGTATAAATAAGGTTTTTTATCATTTCTCTTTGTTATTGTAAAATAAAGGTATACAAAATGCAACTTCGGGCAAAAAACATCTCATTTTTTATTGCTGACATTTTGGCATTTTACAGTGCGCTTTGGATCGCGCTTTATATTCGATTTGCAGGAAGTTTTAGCGAATATATTTTTTTCTTACATCTGAAGCCGCTTACTGCAGTGTTTGGACTTTGGGCAGGAGTTTTTTATATTGCAGGACTTTATGATTTGCATACGCTCTCCCGTGGGGTAGCGTATCAGCGTATTTTTGCGACAAGCTTGGGTGTATGTACGCTCTTGAGCGTTTTGGTTTTTTATACGGTTCCTTATACTACTATCGCACCAAAAACGATTCTTGTTCTTTTGATGATATCGTTTGCGGTGTTTGATTATGTGCTTCGCAGGGCATTGTTTGGGGTTTATGCAAAGAGGCAATCGCTTATCGGGGTTGTACTTGCGGGAAAGGGGAGAGATACCACAGAGCTTGCAACATACCTTGCGCAAAATCCCCAGCTTGGATACCGTCTTATTGCGCATGTTGACGGCGAAGATGAGATATTTCAGTCACTTTCCCAAGAAAGCGCGCATACTGCAGTCGTGACTACCGCGTTTATGAAAAATCAGCAGTTCACTGCCAGATTATATGAAATGCTTCTTCGCGGCAAGGCAGTAGTAAATTTTTCAGATTTTTATGAAGAAATATTTAATAAGGTGTCCATTGATGAACTTCAAGAGACATGGTTTTTGGAAGAGATGCGTCCGCATGGAGTGGGGTATGCTTCGGTAAAGCGGGCAATTGATATTATTGCCTCACTGTTTCTTTTAGTATGCACAATTCTTTTTTGGCCAATTTTTATGCTTTTGATTCTTTTAAACTCTTTAAAAGGAAGCCCCTGGTATGCTGACAAGCGATGCGGAGTGCTAGAAAAAGTGTTCTATCTGTTTAAGTTTCGCACTATGCATCCAAATGGTGCTGCGCGCGAGAAACCGCAAAACGGAGAAAGCTTTGGACTAGAAAAAGAAAAAAACAGGATTTTTTTCATTGGCGCACTTTTTCGCAAGCTTCGCATTGACGAGCTTCCGCAGATGATTAATGTGCTCAAAGGCGATATGTCATTTATCGGCCCGCGCGCGGATTCTTTGGAATACTACCTGTATTTGAAAGAACAGATCCCGTATTATCAAATTCGAACTGTTGCGTTGCCGGGATTGACGGGTTGGGCACAAGTGAACGATAAATTTGGTAGTTCAGTAGAAGATGCGCGGCAACGCCTCGCGTACGATATTTACTATATGAAAAATAAATCTTTTGCTTTTGATGTGATGATTATGTTGAAGACATTAAAGACAATTTTTAGTTTTTCAGGCAAGTAGCTTGTATATTTTTTTCAAAAACCGGTTGTTCGCGTGCTCCGGCGGCACGCGCCAACCTCGTCTCTCGCGTCATTGACCCCTCGCTTCACTCGGGGACCAAGCTCAATGACGCTCCGAGGCGTTCTCTCAAAAAATATACTCGCAAAAAAATCATAACTCCAGATTTTTGTAACCTCATTCCGAAAAAATATTTTTCATATAGAGGTATTCTCTTAGAAAATATATTTTTGTTTATAAAAAGTACCTATTTTGAAAATTATTTTTTGTAAAAAAAAGAACCCCGGGGGAAAGCTATACTGAAAGCTAAGTTCCCTCGGGGTGT
>Ga0076085_107_pt1 | contig 30235 bp, 37 predicted proteins | sample RifGroC1_FD_68224 | JGI IMG/M metagenome (GOLD analysis project Ga0076085, IMG submission 68224) | Parcubacteria bacterium GW2011_GWC1_41_7 | reverse complement strand
AAAAATAAGAAATAATTTTCTCAAGCGATTCTTTATGAAGCGCCTTCATAATATCAACTTCCTGCGTCTTAATCTCTGCTGGCGGCACACCGGATACAAGCTGAAATACATGCGATAAAAATGTTGTTGCGTACGCCCCCTTGGGTAAGAAAAATCGCATCACAACTCCCTCGTCTATAATCACTGCTTTTTCAATTTTTACCGCTTCCCTCGCGCGCACCATTCTTCTTATAAACCGAATAAACGGAAATGGTTTCGTGCGCTCCCTCGAAAAAGGATACAGATGATATGCTTCCAGTTCACTTCGATAGTGTTCAATATCCAACGCTCTATCGCTTGATACCAGCGGGATTTCTGCGGGAACCGATTCTTCATCTTGTGCGTACACAGAAAGCTTTTGATTAAATAAAAGAGAAGAAAATGCATAAATCCACATCTGTACCTGATTTTTCATGCTCAAGAGTGCCCCCACATAATCGTGTGGCTTTTTTTTCAAATAGCTGACAAGCGACAGCTCATGAAAAAACATAAGCGGGTATTTTCCGTATTCCCTCTCCAGCAGACCCCAATTTCCTTTTTCCTTTCCTAACTTCTCCCGTAGTTGCTGAAAATAATTCAATTCAAATTCGCTCGGGTAAAACAACATTGTTTCCACTGCCTCTTTATATTTTCCCTGCAGAAGCAAGGCACCTAACGTGTGTGCAATAAGACGCGGCGTTCCAAATCGCTGGACATAATAAAAGTTATAAAATCCGTTGCGCTCCAGCTTGTTTATTTTTTCAAGAAATGCGTCGGGATTAAAGGATTGGTCAGTTCGTATTAAAATCGTAAACCAATTCCCGGAAAGCCCTCCAATTTCAACGACCCCATTCCCTACCTCAAAATCTTTAAGAAAAAAATATGAGGAATTTACTTTTTTCACTTCTTCCAAAGATTTTTTGCGAATAGAAATTTGTTGGCTGGTTATTGCATTTTTGTCTTTGATGCCTGCATATTGCACCGCATCAGACGGCGCATGAAGTTGCCCCGCAATATCTTCTATTGCCTCAAAAGTTGAGGTGTTGCATTTTACTAGCGTTGCATATACAGTTTCTCCCCCTTGCGTATTTTTTATGGAACCTTCCGTTTGCGTATCAACAACCGAAGAAATTTCTTTAAATTTTCCTTCTTCTTCAACGATAAAATCCTGTGGGAATAATTTTAAATACCCAATTGGCAATTGATCAAAAAACGGAACTGAGATGCCTATTTTTTTTAGCATTTCAGTTGTTGCGTTTACTGTTCTTTGATTGAATAGTGTGGGATTTTTTTGAAATTCTTCCCTTAAATTTTCAATTTCAAATTCTCTTAATTTTTTTCTATCTTCTTGCATATATCTATTGTATCCGAATGCAATAAAACTGCGGCACCGATTGCTGCGTTTGCTTTGCGAAAGCAGCGATGATATCGCGTAGCGATACATCTAGGTGCCGCAAACCGTATTGCGAAGCAACGACGGTGCCCCACGACGTTCCGAAGGAATGTCGCTAGTTGTAGCCGAAGGGTCTGCAGCGTTTCACGGCGCCGCAGAAGGGGCTATGCTATAATGCCCCACAACCTTCTGCGCGGGATGTCGCGGAGCGCTGACGAAGCGGAGCGAAGATGTAGAGGCGTGCGCAGTCACTTGGAGTTGCTGGCGAGACAAGCACCAATTCCAGCCACGCAGGGCAGCTCCCCTCGTGCTGTACCTTTTCCAGCTCGCTTAGCAATTCTCCGACCAGTTCATGCGGAATACGTGTCATCACGAGCCGGCTGAACACCTTGAACTCGCCAGTGATCCATGGCTTTTCGACAGCCCACCGTTGGAACGCCTCAGCATCATCTGCTGATTTCAGGTGGAAGATTGCAGTTGCCACCGGATTCTCCAGCTTGCTCTGCGCCCACTCTTCTTCGAAACGCTCTCTGTGCGTCTTTCTCACGCCCTTTACTCCTTTTTTATTTTAGTGTGCTAACCTTACGCCTTTTCACTATAACACATCGGCCGCGGTTTTAAAACCGCGGCCGAAATCCAATCTATTTCCTTTTCACTTACTCCTCCGTAGTTGTTCCCAGCGGAATAGTTGAGCCCGCGGGCGCAATCTGTTGCAAAAAAAGCTCTACAATTCCCTTTATCTGCTCGTAAGGTTGTGATCCTTCTATGGGAAACATCTTTCCGCTTGAGAGCGCAATAACGGAAAATGGCGTCCCCTCTACTCCAATAGATAATCCATTTTGATAGTCAGCTTCCACTTTTGCGGTGTACTTTCCTGAATTCAAGCACTCTTTAAACTTCTCTTGGTTCAAACCTATTTCTTTTGCAATTTGCGGCAAGAACGCAGGATCAAGGCCGTTGTTTGATGGAGTGACTTCAAATATTTTTTCCGTGTATGCCCAAAATGCCTCATTACCACCAAGTTCTGCCGCGCACTCTGATGCTTCAGCTTCCTTGTCTGCTTTGGAATGAATATTGTCAAGAGGAAAATGGCGATATACCCACGCAACTTGTCCACCAGCTCCATATTCTTTGACAATCTGATTCATAGTTTGATGAAATGTTTTGCAAAACGGACACTCAAAATCAGAATATTCGATAATTTTTATCGGAGCATTTGGATTACCCAAGATATGATCCTCTGCTGATATCGGACGCATGCCTTTAAGCAGTTCCAGTTGCTGTGTGATTGCAGAATCTTCAGTATTGTCTTTTTTATTTTCTTTTGAAATATCAATTTTTCCAAGCACAAATACTCCCCCTACAACTAAAAACATAACTACTACTGCACTCGGGATAAGATTTTTTTTCTCTGCTTCCATGGTTTTTACCTTATATAAAATAATAAATATGCGACTGAAAAGATTATACAATACTATTCATGCTGTTTATTTTTTTACATACATTAAACGTTGAACTATACCAAATGAGCTACATATATTCATCGCAAGAACGCCTCGGAACGCTTGCAAGCTTGGTCTCCGAATAAAATGAGGAGTTGCAAGCGTGAGAGACGAGGATGCGTCTCATCGCCGGAATGAGACGACATCCGGTTCTTAAAATGAATATATGCAGGTACGTATAATAACTCCCTAAAAAATTTTACGAGAGCAGTTTTTGAAGGAGCACAAAGGCCTCGTCTGCAGTATCCACAAGGTGATAAATTTCCATATCCTCTTTATTGATTGCCTGATTTCCTTCGTATACTGTTTTTTCAATCCACTGAAGAAGCGGTTGCCAATAATCCTTTCCTACCAACATAACCGGAACAGGATAAATTTTTTTCGTTTGTATGAGGGTTATCATTTCAAAAAGCTCATCCAAGGTTCCGAATCCTCCCGGGAAAAAAACGTACGCTTCTGACGCAAACGACAGCATCACCTTTCGAGTAAAAAAATAACTGAAAAATTCTGAATCTTTAACAAATGGATTAGAGCGCTGTTCACTCGGAAGTTGGATATTAAGCCCTACCGATCTTCCCCCTACTTCGTATGCTCCCTTATTTGCGGCTTCCATTACTCCGGGTCCTCCTCCGGTTACGATCGTAAAGCCGTTTTCAGAAAGTTTTTTTGCCAGTTTTGTTGCCTCTTGATACATTTCATGCTCTAAGCTGCACCGCGCTGAGCCAAAAAATGAAACAGTTCTATCAAATCGCCTTAAAAATTCAAAACCTGACACAAACTCTGCCATAATTTTGAAAATTCTCCACGGAGAAACTTCGTGCGGATGTGACTTGAGGCCTTTTTCGATGCGCAAATCAGAAATAGGGATTTTGTCTTCCGCGTTTTGTTCTTTTTTCATATCCATAATAATAAGATTATACATGCTCCGCGCATCAATTTCCTATTTTTTTGCGTAAAACGCCCTTCGCAAAATTTTAGTGAGAATTTTGCTCCTGAGGAACTGCTATTTTTTTACTAAGAGAAAATCGTACGTACTGCGGAGATATGGCTTCTAGCGACAATCCATTTGGATAATCCACAAATTGTTCAACTATTTTTATGCGATATGGACCAAGCGTCTTAATATCTTTTGCGTCAATTGAAACCTTCAGGGCCCTTGGATCAAATACCTCGAAATCTTTTGCCTTTCCTGAAAGCGTAATACTTATGATTTGTGGACGAATATTTTCCACTACTGCGCTACCTGAAACATTTGCAAATTCAATCGGCGCATTCAAGGTTCGCTGAATCATACCACTTTGCGGGAAACTGAATAAAAACCATGCAATCAATGCGCATGTGAGTGATCCTGCGGCAAGTATCATATGCTGGCGAGATGGTAAAAATGACCTCATTGTTCTTTTTTGTTTTGTTCGTTTTGCATTTTCTGCAAAAAATTCTTCCAAACGCACAATCAACTCTGCGCTGTCTTGTATAAGAGTCAATTCTCCTACGCGCGCCAAAGAAACAGTTCCCTTTTCCTCAGACACTACAATGAGTAGTGCGTCGGTTTTTTCAGAAAGTCCGAGTGCCGCACGATGCCTAGATCCATAGTTTTTCAACGCCTCTGTCTGTTTTGAAATCGGTACATACACACTGAACTTTTTGATACTGTTCAATGGACTCTTTTCCGGGAAGAATAATAAGGGCTCCTACTTTTTTTTGAGCCAACTCCCATAAACTGTCGGTCAGTGTATCAATGCCTTTGTGCGATAAAAATACTCTATGTCCTTTTACGCCTAAAAGTCCAATAAGCCAAAAAAGGCGGCGCAATTCTTGCTGAAATACAATAGCTAAAATAACAATCAACGCACCAATAAACGATTGCAAAATGCGAAGGGTAAGCGAAAAATGCAACTGCAATGCAATGCCATACAACAGCACAACCATTGCAACTCCCATCATAACCGGAATGGATTTTGTTTTAGTCAATAAAAAAAGTACTCCGAAAAACAATACAGAGGTCAATAAGATATCAATAATTTCCTGCGCGCCCATATGGGAAAAAATGAATCCCCAAGACGACAACACAGTATGAATAGACGAGGTAAGCATGTGATTATGAAAGAAAAAGAATTATTATATTGTACACATTTTTATATATAAAGTCAAGTATCTTCTTCTCTTTTTTAAAACGCGGCGCCGATGAGGTGCCGCAAACGCAGACCCGAAGGCCTGCAAGTGCCCAAAGCGGCGTGCATTTGCTGCGTTCGCTTTGCGAACGCAGCGATGATATCGCGTAGCGATACATCTTGGCGCCGCGTATCATGACAAGGAAGCCGGAATGTAATCAAGGAACCTGATCACCAGTCCCAGCAGGCCAACGCCAATGCCCAACACAACGACGATTACCGCCGTCATGATAAGACGCTCCTGCCACTCGGGCCGGTATGTCGGTTCAACGCGCTTTTCAGCCACAACCATCCTCCTTTTTGTGAAATTGACTGCTATATATAGTATATCAAAAACAAGACCTCAGTATTTCTATATTTTTTTTATCAGGTCCCACGCCTTCAAATCCCGGTACTTCCAAAAGCAAATCCATATTCCACACTCGCTTTTCTTGCGCTAAATTTTGAAATCCTGTCAGTCCAATCTCTCCTCTTCCAATATTTTCATGGCGGTCATGATACGACCCTTTTTGAGTTTTGGAATCATTAACATGCAATACCGAAATATTTTCTATTCCTATATAGGTATCGCATGCGTCAAAAAATTTCTTTATGCCTTGCGGAGTGTAATCGATAATCCCCGCCTCAAAGGCATGAGCTGTATCAATACACACGCGAACTCGCCGGGAGTTTATTTTTTTATAGATGACTCCTATCTCCTCAAGTGTATCTCCTAATTTTCCACCTCCCCCAGATGAATTTTCCAAAATAATATGCGTCCCTCCCTTTACTGATTTTAAAATTTCCTTTACCCCTTTTACCACAAAATCAATTCCCTTTTCCCGCTCTATTTTTGTATGCGATCCAATATGAAAAATTAATCCTTGCGCTTGTAAAATATGCGCGATTTCAAAATGCCCTTTTAAATTTTCTAAAGATTTTTTTCGTGTTTCTGGATTTCCGCTTGCAAGATTTGCAATATACGCCGCATGCAGATACACCTTCTCGATACCTGTTTCTTTTCTTTTTTTTAAAAAAATATCAACGTGTTCCTTTTTAGGATACGTTACTTTCCACTGCTGCGGAGATGATCCAAAAATTTGAATACACTGCGCTCCAATTGAAACTGCTCGATTAAGAGCACTCTGTAATCCCCCCGAAACTCCCACATGCGCCCCAATACACAGATTTTTTTCCATTATGTGATTATTCTTCGTTTTTATTTTGCTTCTGAACATATAGTGCGCGCGGCTGAAATGATTTATCTGATAAAAATGTCCCCCTTGCGCTTATTAAGATACCGACAGAAAGGTAATTAAGGTTTACTTCTCTTTTGTCTTCGTTAAACACTTGCACATCGCTTGGAATAGCTAAAAATATAATTCTCTCATTTTTTGTCTGAATGGTAATGATTCGCGCAGATACAACCATATCGCTTATAATACCTGAAATTTCAGTTTCTTTCAGCACCTCTGTTTTCTTATCGCGCACAATTGACAATCCATACCATAAAAAAATTCCTATACCAATTACCAGTGCCCCAAACAGCATTACTTGGGGCACTGGTGATTTTTTCTGTAAGCGCACAATGTTGCGCATGATATTCTTGTAGGCGCTACAGGTGCGCTCGCATTGCTTTGCAACGCTCGCTTGCGGCTTATTGCGAATTGCTTCGCATTTCGCCAACACCGCAGCTATCTTATTGCGTAACGTACATATACTTGAACCTTCACTTCTTGTGATCCCGGTTCAATGGTTGGAGTAGACGCAATGCTTTTTGCGGCATCTAAAGTCATCATGCGCTCACTTCCTCCCATGCCATACGCATAGGGTGAAACGGGTTGAAATGATTCATCAATTGACAAAAGCTGCCCTACGCGAAATCCTCCCGCTTTTGCAATACTTTGCGCTTTTGCTTTTGCTTTTTCAAGAGCCTGCGCACGTGCTTCGTTTTGCGCACTATCTGGATTATCAAGCGTAAAGCTCATCTGAGAGACATTATTTGCGCCATTTTTTACTACTCCTGAAAGTAACTCTCCAATAAGCGTAAAATCTCGAATCTTTACACTGACGCTTTGATTGATCTCATATCCCACAATACTTGTAGGAGGACAAGGCGCCTTAAAGCACTGAATATACTGATAGCGCGGAGTCAATGAATATCCCTGCGTTGTGATATCTTTTGCGTCAACTTTTTTTGACTTAAGATATTCTATGATCTTATTGACTGACTTTGTATTTGTCTCTTGCAAAGTTGCAAGATCTTTCCCCCCTTGAGTTAACACTCCAAAGGAAAATTGAGCAACATCTGGAACCACAACTGCTTTTCCCTCTGCCTGAACAGTAAATGCACGATTCGGGTATACTGACTGACCGTATGATCGTACGTACGAATATGCGGCATACGCAAACGAGAGCATCATAACAATTGCCACAATAAAGGCAACCTGCTTGATGCTTTGATTTTGATTATCCATAACTCCCTTTATATACGCGGCATCCACGAATATCGGTAAACCGCTTCCACAACCTTACAAAACAAGATTGTGACTTTCTCTATACATATCGCCCTTGAAATAATTATCTTAGATTATACGCGTTAATTATAATCGTCAAGATCCCAAAAAATTGAACATAGCGGACATTGCCATTTTGAAAATACAGGTGGGTGCGGATGCGCGGTATTTTCTAATTTTCCCTCTTCTCCTCCTAAGGTATGATACAGGGTACATTCAGAAAAAAATGCCGATTTTGAAGTTGGAACATAATCAAACATAAATACATCGAAATTACTTTTCGTATATTGCTGCAAACGCATACCAATATCCAAATCTGATCTCCCGATATACGCTGGGATAAAATTTTTTTCGCTTTTTCGTCCCAACACGAAAATTCCAGGTGTTTTTTTTAGCACGACAGCATGAATCGTTTCTACGTCTAAGGCGTATGGCCCGTAGGCCAATACAGGCTCATGTACGGGTTTCATGATCCTTACAAGTAGTCAATAACGACCCCCTTCATAAAATATCCCAAGTGTGCAAAAAACAAAAAGAACTTTATCTTTTATATTATAGCACACTCAACAATACATCATTATCTGAAGCGATAGTGTAGTTTTAACAGTATTTAAAAAAGAGTTTGTTTCCTGCCGCCTAATACATTCAGCGCCGCCTCTCGATACGCACAATAATCGCACTCATTTCCTGCGGCCGGCAATACATCAGACAAAAGACATGTTTTTATATCTGCAAGGGTTTTTTCAACCCATGCGTCACTGCCCTGATAGGGAATAATTTTCACGTTAAATTCTAGTTTTCCATCAAATGCATGCGCATCAGCATTCCCGTTGCAATACACAAAATATGCGGTATCCGACACGGAAAATCCATTTTTTCTAAGTAACCACTGATAAAATTCAACCTGCCTTTTATATCCGATTTGCCAACTGGCGTCTAAGTTCACTTCGTCTGATTTTGACGTTGATTTGTAATCAACGATCCAAAGTTGTTTTTTTGCGTTTATCCAAATATCATCAATGGCTCCTGTTAATATGAAATTGAATTTTGTATCGTGGTATTGCACGCCTTTAAAATTTTCTCTCCACTCATCCATCTTCGGGTGCTGAAAAGGTACTGCATCAACACCATATGTTTTCATTAAAGGATGCTGTGTCTTTGCCGCACGGTGCACGTCAAATTCTTTTTTTAAAAGTGCGTCAACTGCTGAATTAAGCGCAAAAGGATATCCCGGCGGGCGATCAACCCCCAATCTTCTGTCAATATAAAAACATCGCGGGCAATTTAAAAATGTATCAATTCTGCTTCTGCTTAATTTAAAAGGTTCCGAAGATTTCGGATCAAAAATATTTTTGGTCCTTTGGGATGTGTAATATTTTGACATTTATCGTATTCCTGAATCAAATTTTATATCAATATGTGAAAATGTGTTTGGTTTTACGGTCACTAGTTGCGCGGATGCCCGAGGAAGCTGATTTTGCCCATACAGAGGTTCAACAATATAGTCACCGGGTGCAAGCTCTATCGAAAAATTTCCTTGGGGATTTGAAGAAATTGCGGTAATAATATCGCCGTTTGCAGTTTTTATATTAAATAACGCTTGATACGGCTTGTCAGCGCATTCCTGTTCCTGATCTTCGCGCACAACGGGGCATATGGGACCAATCGTTATAAGAGCTGAAATACCCGAATTTTCATCTTGATTACCACTATCGGACTGCTGTTTGTATATATCCGTTGTTGTTGGAGTGGTGGTGGATATAATTTCTGTTTTAACTTCTATGCCCAAAGACGCATCAATAAAAATGTGTTTTCCTACCTTACATTGCTTCAAATCACTTCCTACAACTGGATACCCGGCAGAAACACATTCTTGAAAATTGGTAATACTACTTTTGGGGGTCAAAAAAGAACATGTTCCACTTTGACAAAAAAACATATACCCCACAAGAGCAACATCAAATAAAAGGACAAGACCTATTAAGGCAAGAAGAAGTGCCCTCATGTTGTATGGAATAAAATGTAAAAATACTACAAGGTGTTGAGATCTTGATCTATGTCCTGAAATTCTGGAGTAACATCGTCTATTTGGATTTGTTCAAGTTGTTGATTGATCACCTGAGTGGAATCATCGGCAGGAGGAATAACATTTTCTTGTATGCTTGTATCTAATCCTGGAAGAGATGGAGCCGCAGTTGGTCTAAATTTCATCAGTATAAATACCGCAACAATCAAAAGCACAATGATACCAATCATAAGAGCAGGAGATTTTCCTGAAGTTTTGATACTTTCTTTCATAGGTGTTTGTTTTACTTGTTCTACTGGTGGTGTGTTTTTTTCTAAAGATTGAGGTGAAAACATAACTTCTTCGGCTATTGGTTTTTGCGCATCCAGTACTGATGCATCAGCGCGCTTTGGCTCTGAAATTGACGAACCAACAGCTTTCTGTATAACTTCTTGTGTTGGAGCTACTGCGGGCGCCTCATTAGGGGGTGCCGGATAGTCTCCTGCTTGCGGAATGTTTCCCTCCTGATTTTGAATCGGTTCGTCCATATTAAGCTTATTGTGTTGCAGAAGACGATGTTGCTACTGCGCTTGGAATTTCTAATTGATCGACATTGGGAATCTGGCCTAAGGTAACGGCTGCTTTTTGCACAGCTGATCTTGCATTAAATACTGTTTTCTTTACTTTTTCAAGATCATCCTGTAGTGCTTTTTTTGACTTTGAAACATCATCTTTCAATTTTGTTTCGGTTGTAACGGTTATTACATATGTCTTTGCTGATTGGGTTTTTATTGCAGTTTGTGCAGCAGTAAGGGCGGTTTGTGCCGAAGCAATTGCGCTTTTTACTGCAGCAATATCAACTCCATTATTTTCAGCTTTTTGAGACCTTTCAGAAATTCTTCCAAGCATTTCCTCTAATTTTCCTATAACATCAGAAAAATGATCTGTCATTCTCGCATTTATTTCATCAAGACGTTGATCTACCCGCATAACGGTTTCTTTTTTGCGCTCATCTTTGATAATTTTCAATTTTTCTTGAAGCTTTTTACGCTCTTGCTCAATTTTCGTTTTTAACTGCTCTCTTTTTTGCGCGATATCTGCCTTCAATTTTTCTTGATTTGTTTTTATTTGGTTTCTCAGCTGATCTCTTTTTTCTTGAAATTTCAACAGCGTATCTGTTGCAATCGGTTGTCCGCTTTTTATGAGATTTGCGCGCTCCTGCTTTATATCATCTTTTATTTCTTTTGCATCATTTCTCGCATCTTCACGCATATTTTTTATTTCGCCCTTTATTTCTTTTTGCTCATTTTGAATACTTTCTCGCGTGTCGCGAATTTGCTTTCGCACATCAAGAATTTTCGGCTGAAAGAGGGGCACATCTGTTTGCCCATATGCAACAACTACAAAAAACAGAGGCAACACTAAAATTGATATAAATAATTTTTTCATAGTAATTTGATTATAACGCCTTGCGTTATATATCAATGTGCATAACCATACTTTTCATAGATATTCATAATGCGCGATAAAAGCCGGCATTATAACCCGACATCCCTAAAAAAGATTCTATTCACGCATTAAAATAACGCTCCTTCGCATTTAAAACAACTGTTTCAAGTAAGAATTGCATATTTTTATTTTCAGGAACTATTACACCGGAGATTAAAACTCCTCCTTGCGCTAAGCGCTCAATAATAGCCCCTACTTCTTCTGCGCCATTTTCCACGATCATAGAAAATGAGCCGTCTTGGTTTTTCTTTAATGCTCCTTTTATTTTTTCTCGCTCAAAAACACACGTTCCTGTTTGCTCTAGTGTGCTTACATCAATAGAAGGTCCAAAAAAATCAGCGATTTGAATAACTATCGCCCTTTCAATGGGCAGGATTTCTTCTTTAAATTGTTTTTTTTCAGGGTGCAAATTTGTTTCATTGTGTGGGGTAATTTTTTCCATAGAAAGAAGTTTGTAACATCGTTAATTCACAACATTATTGTACGCTACTTACCTATACGACTTGCTTAAAATGTTAGTAAAAAATCGGCAATCTATCAATAAAAAATCTTCTTTTTCGCTCTAATTCATTAATCTGAAGTTCATAGAGTGCTCGGATGCGCAAGACCGCACTTTCCATATCATCTTTCTTTTTCCATACGTTTTGCAATGCACTTTTTATTCGCATGTCTCGCTGGCTATAAAGCGCATTGATTCTTTTTTCTAAAAATATGATCTTTAAAATACCATACGCAATATAGAAAAGAATCATGCATCCGACAACAATCATCGCTTGATTAAAAATCCAAAAAATATCTCCCTCTTTTATAATCATTCTGTTTTACTTCTTTGCAAAACATCGACCACTTTCCCCACAATGACAACATCATTGGGGGACACATAAATCGGCTGATGATCTTTATTTTTTGAATGCGGAAACAGACCGATCATATTTCTGTCCAAACGATGAAATTCTTTAATAGTTAATGTTCCGTCAATTGACGCAAGAACCACATCGCGCCCATCATCTGTAAAATTGAAGTCATCCGGATCAACAAGAACATAATCCCTATGCTCAATGCATTTTCCATTCAGTAATCGCGCATTCATTGAATCCCCAACCACATTAATCGAAAACATATTTGGGCTTGATCTTTTAATAAGCCCTCGGGAAACACGCAAAAACCCAATTGCTTCCTGTTGAATTTCATAACTTGGCGTTCCTGCGTTTACCCATCCTACAATAGGAATTGTGAAGAATCGGGCATCAGTTTTTTGCACGAGTTCTACCCTTCCAAATCTTCCCGATTTTCGCAAGTATCCTTTTTCAATAAGCGCTTCTATATATTGCTGAATACTTTGTGGGCTTTGTAAATTCATCCCAAATTTTTCAGAGAGAAATTGCTGAAGTCGACGAACTGAAGGCATTACTTTAAACTGACCGTGATATTCACGAATTGCACGAAGAACGAACGTCTGCTTTGGGGTGAGGTTTGGCATAATGTCTGTATTTGCGGCGTCATAAGATGTAAGCCGCCATCATAGCACGAAGTGATATGATGTCTGTATTAATATGTATATACAGTATAGACGCTTTTTATATTCCAAAAGATAAAATTGTGGATATTTTTTTCTCTGATAAAACAAAAAAGGTCCCTTGGGGGGACCTTACGCAGATGAGGCTTCGAACCCGAACGCCGCCAGTAGAAGCGGAAGGGCCGTTTTCCCTTCTTCTTCCGGCACAATCACCGTGATGGTTGTCGGCGACCCCACGAGAATAGGCACGCCGTTGAACACATCAAGCGCATGATAGGCCTTTGCGAGAATTCCGGGAGTTTGAGGAAGCCGTTCTCCTTGGATGGTAATCTCGAAAGACCCACCCAGAACTCTTACCCCTAATCCCAAGTGTTCCGCCTCTTCCTTGATGACATCCGCATTGTCGCAACTGACCGTCACGAAGAGTTGCCCTTCGTATTGCCAGTTGCTTCCGATACTCACCCCTCTGCGCCCTAACGCGTCCAGGAGCGCCGCTTCTTGCACGCGACCTCCTTCAACGCGCACGCAGGCGCAGGCGCGATGTGTAATCGAATCAACTGCTAGACGCAGTTCTTCTGCAAATCGCGTAGGCACGGATGCTCTCACCTCCTTTCAGTTGGTGGCGTCATATTGCGTTACAATATGCCGCAACCTCCTTTCTTTTTAAGTGTGTGCAAATCCTTTACTGCAGTAATGAGCTTATATTATTATAGCAAACTTTACAACGCACTGTTTTGTATCGTCCAAAAAACCGCAACTGTTGCGGCGGTCTCTGCGCGCAGTATTGTTTTTCCCAAAGAGACAATCTGACATCCTGCCTTTTTTGCATTTTCTATCTCTTCCGGCGCCCACCCACCTTCGGGGCCGATAAAAAGCGCTATTGATTTTTTTATAAAATTTTTCTCTTTGACTTTGTCCCCCAATTCATCAAAAAATAATTTTATATCATACCCATTTTTTAAAAACGCATCTTGCAATTCAATTGGCGCTTTGATATCTGGAACGCGCGCTCTTCCTGATTGCTCTGCGGCTTCTTTGGCAATTTTTTGCAACCGGTCGGCGCGCACTCCCAATTTAATAGTTCGCTCGCACATAAGCGGATATATTTCAGTAACCCCCAGCTCTGTTGCCTTCTGTACCACCCATTCAAAATTTTCTTTTTTCAAAATTGAACAATACAGTACAAGAGGAATATCAAATTCTTTTGTGTTTTGAGTAACGGATTGTACTTCACATAAAACCTTTTTCCCTTCATATGACACAATTTTACACTGCGCTTCTTGTTCATTTTCACTACTACAGAGCGCAATTATTTCACCCGGACGCAAACGAAGCACATTTTTTATTTGATGCACCGTATCTCCATCATCAATGATAGTTGTTTTTGCAGAAAAAGAAAATAGTCCAATAAATCTATGAATCTTCATATTGAATCTTATTTTTTGATTATACCATTTTCCCTAGAGAGCTTCCTATCTCTTATGAATTCATAACATGAAAAATTTTTCGAAATATATATGATCCAAAAATGAGAAACGATAGATAAAAAAGTATTTTTATCTTCAAAATAACCACAAGAAATGAAAGTAAAAATGCGTATGCATATTGGGTAAAGATGCCAATGCGGCGATGAGACGGTGACGCCTTAGATAGTGATCCCGCAAAAGAAGATGATGATTTTTTTTCATCCGTTGATATTACGTGATACACCGTATCTTTTTCAATATTTTTCATAATATTTTCGCGATGCCTTTCAATATACATTCCTCCTACTCGTGAAAATTTTTCCAATTTTTTTATAATATGCCCAGATGTTCCTGCGATAAACCCCGTTGTGCTTTGTATAAACGGCGAAAGAGACGATACTGAACTTTCTTGATCGTAGAGTGTTACAGTTGAGTCAGTTAGGTTTTTATCTACCCCATCCATCACGCTATCTTTATCGGTATCGGCAGACAGAGGATCTGTCCCCCTGTTATTTTCTTTTACATCTACGATGCCGTCGTTATCATCATCTACATCTTGTATGTTTCCAATTCCATCTTTGTCCGTATCATAATCTACTCTTACAGAAAGTTCTTGCGCTCTTGAATATTCTGGAAAAACACGATCCGGCAATTTTCCCGGCTGTGAAATAAGCGCATCTGTTATGCGGGCAGATACTGTATGATTCCCTGCCCTTGGACTCCAATCAACCCATATATCTTGCACACGCGTTCCCTTTGACATAGAAACCGACACGCTGTCAATCAGTGTTTCATTATCAAAAAATTCTATTTTTCCGGACATATCATATTCGCTTCCATTAAACAACACGGAATATATCCTTGTTACTTTTCCCTCTATTGGATATTCTTCTGAAATCCAAATGTGCCCGGGCGTAAATCCGACATTTTTTATCGTATCTTGGGCGGCATACACATTATTTCCTCCCAAAATAAAAAAGAGCAAAAAAACATATATTTTCCTCATTTATATAACTTAGGCGCTCGTATAAGGGTGCAAAAATACTTTACCCAGCGCAAGCATTAGTATACCATTAATACTTTAATAAAGTAAAGTAGATTGTGGAAAACTATCAGTATCTTTTCTCGCTCGGAGACGATAACAGTCGGATTTTTCGTTCGCTCGTTTTACGGAAACACTCAGGTCTGGCTTAACGCGACTATCCTCGTGTTTCCTACTCGCTCACTGAAAAACAAAACGACTGTTTCGCAACCTCACTCCGAAAATATACTGAATTTATTAATGTATTTTTAAAAATGCTTTAGTTTGCGTATTCTATTCCAACATTCCAACGGAGTTTCTACTTACCGTTTTTGATGTGTTTTGAAACAAAATGGTACGGAAAAAGAAATATATTAAAAATTGATTCAGCCGTATTGAGCCGTAATTCGTAAAGTAATTCTTTTTGAACAGGCCGCACTTCCTGAATATGTGTTGAAATAAGTATGTTAACAAAAAATCTTCCGATTGCGGACAAAAGCGCAGCTATCATAATAGCATTAAATCCGGCTGTGGGCATATGATTAATGAAAAATCCACCCAAAAGCGTCCCTAACACAACCCCAAATCCATTGAGAATTGACGAATACGCCGAACAAATACTTCTTCTTTCCGGGGTAACGGCATCATACAAAAAATTTCCAGCCGCTAAATTAAATCCCGCCCAACCAATGCCGCTCAAAAAAAATATCGGAATCAAATAAAAAAATGCGATAGCGGGAGACATAAATACGGTAAAAAACCAAAGAAGCGGCGGCAAAATAACTAGCAGTCCCGTAAGTTTCAAAATGCTCACAAATCCTGTTTTATCTCCTATTTTTCCCCATGCCCGTACAGATAAAAAAGTCGCGAGCACTGTTAGGGTATTTAATGTCATAAATTGCGTGTAGGAAAATTCCAGATCCCGAAGCATATAAAGGGAAAAGTAGGGTCCCGCAATATTGGTTGCAAGCAAGGTGATTGAAACTGACAAGGTAAATCGTCCATAGTTGCTTTTGCGTATTTTTTTGAGAAAACTCCAAAAAGAAAAGTATGCTGTTTTTTCCGCCTTAAATGTCGGTTCGTACTGCTTTTTCATCCACACAAGCGATAAAAGTCGCAAAAGCATTCCCGCTCCAAATAAAACAAAAAATCCCGAAATTGCATATACTTCCGTTCCTTGGGACTTAAAAAAATCAAGCGCCAATCCTCCTATAACCACCCCCAGTAGTGTACACAAACTTGCAAGAGATCCACGCAGTCCAAAATATGCTCCGCGTTGGTGTTCATCCACCATATCACCCATCCAACTTATCCACGCAGGACCCGCGATGCTTCCAAAAATTGTGTACAAAAGTAAAAACCCAAGCAAAAACGGATGTGCGTATGCGTTTCCTTGCAAAAACATAACTCCCGCTCCCATCATAGGAAGCCACATGAGTGTCTGTACTAAAACAGAAATCAACACTATTTTTTTACGCGAATAACTGCGCATTAATTTTGGCGTAATAGATTGCGAAAGCGGTCCGAGTAAATTCGGCAACGCAGTAATCAAACCCACAAATGTCGTTGAGCTCTTAAGTGCAATTGCGTATGCGGAAAAATAGTTATTTGCGATTCCCGCAGAAACACTCGCAAGCGCTCCTTCTTTTAAGCTGTTATTCAGTGATGATTGTTTCTTTGTTTCCTGATCAGCTGTTGTTTTATATTGATACGAATTTTTTTCCATTTTCCTTGAGTATATTATACCTTCTGTATTATTTCTCTAAAATTAAAAATGCGGCGCCGATTGCTGCGTTCGCGAAGCGAAAGCAGCGATGACATCGCGTAGCGATGCATCTCGGTGCCGCAAGCTGCGACATCAGCTTTAACTGATGTCGTCAAGCGCTACAGGTATCAGTCCCCCTTTCGGTAGACCATAATGGTCATCCGCTGGCGGCCGAAGGTGCAGGCCACCCTGTAGGACTCAAAGAAGAGGTCAATGCGATTGCGCTTGATGGCGCCACCGCAGTCCTCTGCGATGCGATCGCCATATCCGGGGATCCAGATGCGCGTCCCGTACGGAATGACCCTGGGATCAACTGCAACGGTTCGCCCCTCTTGTGTTCTGCGTCCCGTTGAGGTTCGATTTCCTCCGGTTTCGCGACGCGAATAGGCGGTTGCAATCACCTCCAGATAGTATCCCGGATCTGCATTTCCCGTCTCATCGGGAGCAGGCACAGGTTGAGGTTCCGGGCGGAGCTTACTCTCCGGTTCAGCAAGGCAAGCCGGGCTGAATTGCGGCAGAGTTTGCATTTCGGGCAACGCCCAGAGCAAGTTAGGACGTAGCGCTGGCCCGCCCATGATATTGCCAATGCCTTGTGTCAGCACAGGCAGGATATGTCTGTCTCCCTCAGTCTGGAGCGTATATGCGCTCCGGGGGACACTCATCTCCTGCTTTAAACTCGCGTCCGGTTCAACCACAACGGTTTGTCCAGTTGCAAGCACTGACAGCGCCGCCACCAAGACGGCGATTTTCCTGGTCACGATCAACACCTTCCTTTCGTTATGGTGTACCAATCTCATCATACCCTAAGATTGGCAATTTGTCAATATATCGTCTATAATTTTATCAGCATCCCGTGAATTCGTATTCGCGAAACAAAGAAAGGAGGTGATATCGTGCTGAATGACAAGACACAAGGACGCAAGTGCGGCGTTTGCGGCGGGCATCTGCTCGTTATCTATCGCCACCCATACGGCGAGGATTTCGACGCGTGGTACTGCGCCCAATGCGGTCAGGTGTTCGCGCTTCCCAAGGGTTGCCCTGAGAGGCCGGGAATCCCGGAGAGCGAGACCAGTTGCTGCGAACATCTTACTGCACACCGCAAGGCAATACAAGATGAGGTGAATGAATACGTTGGCCAAGGTCGCGGCTGATGTTCCTCACACCTCGCATACAGTAAGTCGCGGCTTACCGATGTATCGCTACGCGATATCATCGCTGCGTTCGCAAAGCAAACGCAGCATTCGGGACGCCGCGTTTTTTTTTAGAAAAAATTATATAAGCGAATACATACTCCCTAAAAATAACGACATAATAATAGCGTGCACCGTTATCGCAAGCGTTGAATCAATATGCGCAATTCCTATTTTTCTAAAAATTATAACCAAAGAAACAAAAAATGCTGATAAAAAAGCAAAAAATACCCAACTTTCCATACCAGTATAATTATAAATTACCTTATCTATTCTTTGCGAAATAGGAAGTTGCGATTTACAATAAAGGCAAATGCTACTGCTTATGGATATTGGCGGAACTAAGACATTGGTGACGGTCTCAAATAAGGGCGTTACGTTTTCCAATCCCCTGCAGTTTTCTACTCCTCAAAATTTTTCAGAAGCGCTTGAACTTTTTAAAACTATTAAGCAAGATGTACTGGAGCTACGACAAGTTGAGTGTGTCGTTGTTGGCATTGCGGGACTCCTTGATCCTTCTAAAAAACAATTGGATTATGCTCCACATCTACCTGATTGGGGGAAAAAACCGCTTACTAAAGAGCTAAAAAAAATATTTCATGCTCCTGTATACCTTGAAAATGACGCGGCCCTTGGCGCACTTGGCGAAGCGCATTATGGATCTGGAAAAAACAAAAAAATTGTCGCTTATCATTCCCAATGAAAAAAATAAGTTGTTCAAAAATAAAAAATTATGGGGGAGCGTTGCGCAATTTTGCGCGATCGGCATTTACAACGCCGCGCTCTTTTGGTCACCTGATGTGATTGTACTTGGAGGTTCAATGACAAAAAGCTTGAATCTTGATCGCATTCGAGAATATCTTAAAAATATTAATACCGTACTCCCAAAGTTTCCTCCTATAAAAAAAGCTAAGTTTTTAGATAAAAGCGTTCTTTATGGGGCGCTTCTTTTTGCGCATCAACAAAAACTCAAAAATGATACGCAAAAAGCCCTACAATAACATATAGAATGAATATAAAAGAGTCCATTCAGGCATTTCCTCAGCAGTTTTTACTTGATCCTGTTGTAAAAAATGAGGAAAAATTAAAATCTCATAAAAAATTTATCATCCTCGGAATGGGTGGGTCTCACCTTGCGGCAGACTTGCTTTCTATGGAAGATTTTTCGCGGGATATTATTATTCACCGCGATTATGGGTTACCGCATATCTCAGAAGATGACCTTAAAAACAGCTTAGTTCTTGCAGTTTCATATTCTGGAAACACCGAAGAGGTTCTTGATGGACTTGAAATCGCGCGCCAAAAAGGATTGTCTTGCGCAGCAGTCACAACAGGCGGAAAACTATTGGCCAAAGCAGACGAGCTTTCTCTTCCTTATGTTCTGCTCCCGAATTCTGGGGATCAACCCCGCATGGCACTTGGCGTTACAACAAAAGCACTTTTGAAGCTTATGCGTGAGGAACAGGCGCTTTCTCATATTTTTGAACTTTCTACGCTCTTACAAAATGATGCGCTTGAAACGCTTGGAAAAGAATTTGCAGAAATATTTCGCGGATATATTCCGCTCGTGTACGCGTCAACTCGCAATACTCCTTTGGCGCAAATATGGAAAATAATTTTTAACGAAACGGGAAAAATTCCTGCATTCTGGAATGTATTTCCAGAACTGAATCATAATGAAATGACTGGATTTGACGGAAACAGTAAAACGCTCCCCCTTTCAAACCGCTTCTACGGAATATTTTTGGCTGACAAATTTGATCATCCACGTATCAGAACGCGTATGGATATTCTCTCTGATTTATATCGACAACGCGGCGTGCAAGTGCAAATTTTAGACCTTGAGGGAAAAACGGTATTTCATAAAATATTCAATTCCCTCTTACTTGCGAATTGGATTGCGTATTATATTGCAATAGGAAATAATGCGGATCCCGAAAAAGTCCCGTTGGTTGAAGATTTTAAAAAACTTTTGGGATAACTAAAAGGTTTTCATCTATTCTTCTTAAGGAAGTCCTCGCGGGTCGTTTTAGCTTGGTCCCCGAGTTCATACTCGAGGTAAAATGACCGAGGGAACGGGGTGCGCGCGTCGCAGGAACGCGCGACACCCGGTTCCAAAAGAAGAATAGATGAATGATAGAAAAAATTAACTACCAAAATTTATCTTTTTTTGCACTCTCTCTTGTGCGATTTTTATCCCTACGTCTCGGGGATTTTGTTTTGTTTTTAAACTTTGCATAATAACCGCATGAGTTGCTTTTTCTATCTTATCTTGCACAAGCGTAAACATTTCTTCATGTGTTAAACCCTTATGCTCTGCGTATGATGAAATCACCCCTCCCGCGTTTGCGACAAAATCTGGCACAATAAGAATTCCTTTTGTATGTAAAAATTTTTCTGTTTTTTCAGTCATAGGAATATTCGCGCCCTCAACAATAACGCGTGCTTTTATGTTTTTTTTATTTCCGTCATGTATAACATCGGTAACTGACGCTGGGATAAGAACGTCAACTTTTAGTTCAAATAATTCTTCTTTTTTTATTTTTTTTGCTCCTGAATATTTTTGAACAGATCCGTATTCTTTCTTTACGCGAGACACTTCTTTCACATCCAACCCATTTTTTTTATAAATCGCGCCCTTGCTATCAGATACTGCAACAATAGTTGCACCCATTTGCGATAAATATTTAAACGCAAAGCTTCCGACATTTCCAAACCCATCAATTGCAATACTCGCGCCCTTTATTGCAATACTCACGCATTCGCATGCAACTTTTGTCGCGCGGGCAACGCCAAATCCTGTGCTTCCTGCTTCGTGTGGTATTCCGCATATTCTTTTCTTTTCAGCCGACTCAATACACATAGTTGCCGGTTTTCCAGTTGCTGAATAGAAATCTCCTGTTGCTTCAATAAACCATTCAATCTCTTTTTCCCCGACATTTACATCTGGTGCGCTGATGTAATATTTGGGCATAAAGGGTTTTAAATTCCTTGCAAAGCTTTGTACAAACTGCTTTTTTAACTCATCATCTCCTCCTTTCCATATAATGCCGCCCTTTGCGCCTCCAAACGGAATACCCGCCAAAGCATTTTTCCAAGTCATCACCCTCGCAAGCCGGGCAACTTCTTCTTCGCTCACTGTCGAAGTCATGCGGAATCCTCCCTTTCCGGGTCCAAGTACTGTATTATCTATCACTAAAAATGCAGTCATCCCAATTTGGGGATCATAGATGCGCACACGATATTCCGGTCCAAATTTGTCTTGCTTGATCATATATGAAAAGACACCTATGTATTATATGCCTACTTTCATGGAGAAATTTTTACTTTATGGGGATAAATTTTAAAATTTATAAAACCGCTTTGCGCATAAGCCACGCATTGAAAGCAACAATCACCGTACTTGCGGACATAAGTACCGCTCCTACTGCCGGCTGCATGATCATACCATACCCCGCAAACACTCCGGCAGCTGCGGGAATTGCAATAATATTGTATCCTGCAGCCCACCAAAGATTTTGAATCATTTTGCGATAGGTATACTTTGAAAGCGAAAAAACTTTCACCACATCAAGTGGATTGCTTTTGATTAGAATAATTCCAGCTGATTCAATTGCAACGGTCGTTCCTGCGCCAATTGCAATTCCCACATCTGCTTGGGTCAGGGCTGGCGCATCATTAATACCATCTCCCACAAATGCAACTTTTAATCCGCGCTCCTGTAATGCTTTTACTTTTTCCGATTTTTGATCAGGAAGCACTCGCGCAAAATATTCATCAATGTGTAGTTCTTCAGAAACTGATTTTGCAACATCTTCGGCGTCTCCAGTAATCATCGCAACTTTTATGCCGAGTGCGTGCAATTTTTCAACCGTTGCCTTTGATTCACTACGAATAATATCCGAGAGTGCGATTGCGCCAAGCAGTATATTATTGGAAAGCACATACACAACTGTTTTACCTGTTGCTTCTTGCAATTTTGTTTTTTCTTGCAGGGCACTTGGTATTGATATGTTAAACTCCTGTATTGCCGATGCCGATCCCACTACAACTGTTTTTCCCTCTATTAAAACACGAACCCCTTTTCCTGGCATGCGTGCAAATGATTCTACGGGCAAAAGGGCAATACCACGATGATGTGCGCCCTCTACTATGGCTCGGGCAATTGGATGCTCTGATCCAGCGTCAGCGGACGCAGCAATTTGTATAATTTCTTTTTCAGAAATTGTTATATCGTCATTTACTAGCACATCAGTTATCCCAAATTTCCCTTCAGTTAATGTTCCCGTTTTATCAAAAAGCACGATATTGATATTTCGTGCCGCTTCAAGTGCAAGACGTCGTTTTATCAAAAGCCCGTTTCGTGCCGCAAGTGTGGTTGAAATTGATGCAACAAGCGGAATTGCAAGCCCTAAAGCATGCGGGCAGGCAATAACCAAAACTGCAACAAGCCGTTCAACTGCAAACGCGACTCCCTTTCCGGCCATAAACCACCATATAAACGACCCGCCTCCTGCAATAACTGCAACGATGGTCAAATAAAAAGCTGCTCTGTCTGAGAGAAGCTGAATTTTTGATTTTGATGCCTGCGCTTCTTTCACCAGGCGCATAATACCTGATAAAAATGTATGTTCTCCAATTTCCGTTACCTTCACTTTTAAACTTCCATCTCCATTAATGGAACCGGCAACAACTGTATCGCCTACTTTTTTGTCAACTGGTTTTGATTCGCCACTTATCATGGATTCATCAATTTCCGAAAGTCCCTCAGAAACAATACCGTCCGCTGGAACTTTTGTTCCCGGTCGCACGAAAACAATATCTCCTACCTTTAGCTCATCAAGAGAAATTTTTTCAACTTTTTCGCCTCGAACCACTTCCGCGCTATCTGGTAATAACTTTGCAAGCTCTCGCAAAGCACCTTGCGCGCTCTGTACTGCCCGCATTTCAATCCAATGCCCAAGGAGCATAATGGTAATAAGCGTGGTGAGTTCCCAAAACAATGTGTGCTGTTGCCCCGCAAAAACAGCAAACGTGCTATAGATATATGCGGTGGTTATCGCCAAAGATATAAGCGTCATCATACCTGGCGCTTTTCCTTGAATTTCATATTTTGCGCTTTTTAGAAAAACCATTCCTCCGTAAAAAAATACAATGGATCCTAAAATAAAAGAAAGATATTCTGACCCAGAAAACGCAGGCATAGAAAATCTAAATGCTTTTTCAAACAACTGCGAATACACTTTACTGTGTTGTGTTTTTTCTTTTTTCGGATTTCGTGCTTCGAATTTTGCACTTTTTACCAATGCCATTCCGCACTCTCCGCACATCCCCGGTTTTTCTTCTTGAATTTCCGGATGCATAGGGCAGGTGTAGACGGTTTCGCCTTCAATTTTTTCGTCTTCTATGTTCGGGTTGTGATTATGGCAACAATTCATTTTTATTTTTTTATTTTGTTCCTTTATTGTATATTACTGCAAATATCCAAAAAGCGACATAGGTGTATATCATTACCTGCACAAGCCCAGCAATAAATCCGATTGTGGTCATTTGAATATTTTGCAAAAGGACATCGACGTTGACAATATGCATAAGCCACTCCGTAAGCGTCATGGCGACTTGCGGCGCCATTAAAACGACAAGCGCACAAAATATATATGCAATACCAGCAGTGTATGCCCCGGCTTTTGCCGCGGCTTTCGGCGATATGATCATTTGTTTTGCAAAGGGAAATCCCATCGCACATATTGTGAGATACCTCCCCTATTTGTTACGAGACTTAATGTCAGTGACTGCGCATTTGGAATGCTTTGAAATGTTAAAATTCCTTTTCGATGATGTCCGCCGGGCGGATCACCTTCCCATGTAATAGGTTGCAAAACGGTTCCTCGGTCGTCAGAGAGCGTGCTCTCTTGCTTTAAATTGGCATCTAAATCTCCGCTGTGCGTGGTAAGATCTACCTCAAATTTCCACAAGTCAGATTTTGAAAAATCCTGCTGTGGAATAACCGTAATAAGAACACCGTTTTCTCCTTGACTTTCGCGTTTTAAATCAAGAAGGGGCACTGGGGTATTTTTTTGTATATTTTCAGGCACCAGTTTATTGCCGCCTAAACGCGATGCACCCAAAAATGCGATCACCATTAATATGCAATACAAAAGCATATGCCACATATGCGAACCATGAGACATGTGATCTCCATGAGAAGAATGTTCTTCTTTTTCTACTTTGTTGTTTTCTTTAGCTGTCTCCATAGATATATGATACCAAAGGCATTTAAAAAAATACCGACCCAAAAAAATTGGATTTGATACTGTGCAACAAATGTTGCAACCCCGGTTGCGCCAATTACCGGCAACACATTCACGAAATAATGAGTACAACAGGAAATCATTGCCGCAGTTGATGTTGTCCCTGTTGTAGTAACGGCCCGCGCGCTCATTGCTCTGTGTTTTTGTTTAATCAGCACAAACAAGCTAATCTGGATGCCAAATCCAATTGAAAGCGCGCTTAAAAATACACCATACGTTTTCCATTGGTTTATCAAAAAACTTTTTCCTGAAATATTTTCAACAACAATTGCATAAAAAAGTATGAGCGCTGCGCTTGCAAAAATTCCCCAGAAAAAAGCTTTCTTCATTTTTTTTAAGCGCCGCAGTATGAGCCGCCTTGCGGCTTATCTTGAACCTGTTGTGCGATTTGCACAAATCCCGACGAACTTGAAAATTGCGCTCCTAAAATGTCTTTTGATGTCAGTTGAGCTGCTTCTTGGGGGTGACTTTGCAGATACATACCAATGGTTGCATAATTATCCGGAAACCACGAAACATTTGCGGCGAGCGCTGCATCGTACATCTGCTGATCTGTGACGCCGCTTTTCGCCAATATTTCCAAAAGCCCGAGCATCGCCATTCCATGATTGCAATCTGGGAATGATGTAGGATTATCACAACACGGACGATAAATATGTTGCGCAACACGAAGCACCTGCTCCTGTTGCTCTGATGTTACACTGAGCATACTATGTTTCCCGTAATGGTTCATTGCAGACCCCACTGAAAGTGTCCATCCTCCGGTTGACGCAAAACGATCTGCTCCGCCATATCTTGGATCCATCATGGGTCCTTGTGAAAGTATTGGGCTTTCTTGCGCAAGTCCAAGCGCCCAAAGCGTATTAAGCGTTTCACTTGAGTTTTTTACTGAAAAAATAATTGGGGTTGTTGATTCTTTTTGAAATATGCTTTGATTTAAAACAATCCCTCTGTTTTTATACAATTGAAAAAATTTTTGCCCATCAATAGTTCCATTTTCAATCAAATCGGCCGCGCTATTTTCCCATACTATTTTATTTCCTGATGTATTTTTTACTTGATACACATTCCCAGCAAGTACTGATCCAATAATATCAATTGCTTGCCCTTTTATCCCTATAACTGAATTCGTATTTTTTTGCTCCTGCGTAATATTAATTTTTACAACTCCAATCCATGCCACCAATACAATAAGTATTGCCGAAGCAATTATCTTACTCTTAATGGCAGCTATGTTTTTTTTCGGGTTCGTCTGATTGACTTGCTCCGAGCTTTGTCGGGGAACTTGATTCATTTTCGTCTGTATTTTCTTGCTTTAATTCTGCTTGTGCGGCCCTTACTAACCACGCAATAATCACCATAACAACTCCAATGGTTGCAATATCGTATATTTTTGATCTTGAAAATACTTTATTAAGTTGCGCCGCAAATAGACTTACCTTTTGTCCAAATACTTGGCCCTGCTCTGGCATAATCACTTGTCCGGTGAGCGCCAAATAGATGACTGCGATACCGAATCCAATCATCATGACCGCCCCGATGAGATCGCCAACATGATACGGCCCTATTTTTTTTCCAAGCCATGCGCGCACCTTTCCTAGATAATTGCTTTTGATAAAAATGGCACCCAAGAATAATGGCGCTACAATTCCCATCACATAAGCTATCCCTACTAAAAATGCCTGGAAGGTGGTCGGAGAAATTGCAGTTAAAGTAAGCGCCGCCATCAATACCGGTGCGCAACATGATGATGCAAGCCCTGATGAAATTCCTAATGTATAAAGCGATCCATAGGTGACCTTACGCATATCGGTTTTTACTTTCATCATCGGCAACTTAAATTGCTTCAAAAATAATATTCCCGTTGCAATCATAATGAGCCCCGCAATCACATAGGTTTGCGTGTGGTATTCATTAAACACATTTACTAAAAGTCGAAACCCGAGTGCTACCGGAAGCATAACAGTCGCAATGCCCGCGGCAAAAAATAATGTCCCGATAACCACCTTAAATCGTTGCTGTAGAATATTTCCCAAATATGATGGCAACATAAAGGAAATACAGCAGGGGGCAAAAAGTGCAATCACTCCGCTAATGAACGCCACAACCAGCGAAGTTGTATAAAGCATGGCCATCTCCATGGGTTATTGTACGGTTGCGGTTACCTTAAGTTCTACGGTCGGTTTTACAGGATCTGAAGTTTGGAAACGAAGCGCCCGCTCTACTTTTCCATACACCGGCATAATGGACGGCTTATAGGTTACTAGTATTTTTACTTGCTGTCCCGGTTCAATATCTGCTTTCCACGCAAATACTTCCGGCCGAACATGCATGCGCATATTAAATTCCGGGGAGGTAGTTGAGGCAATGATTATTTTTCCAAATGTGCAGTCGCAACTAGTTTCAAAGCGCGAAACAGTAAGCGCTGATGACCCGATGTTGGTCAACATAAACTCTGCTGTTTTTTCGTCTGTGACCTTCATGTTCCCTAAATCAATTGCCTCCCGATTAATAGAAAATTGTCCTTGCGAAACTGTTTGTGTTGGTGTATCTCCTGAAATATCTCCTTTGGAACGATTGACACGGGAAAATGCGATATACCCCAATACAATAATAATAATAAGTGCTATAAGAATTGATTTATTCATTGTTCTTCTTATCTATCGATTATATAAATTTGAAACCTGAATCATCTCTTCAATGAGTTGATTTTTTTGTTTTTGATTGTTTGACTTCATGCCGTCTGCAAAACAGCTATTAATATGATCCTCCATAAGCTGTTTATGTACGGACTTTAAAAGTCCAACCGCAGCTAAATTCTGCTGCATAACGTCAACACAATATTGATTTTGTTCGACCATTTCTTGAATTTTTCCAATCAAACTTTGGGCCTTTTTCAATCCAATAATGATTTTATCTTTGTTTTTATGAATCATTGTTAAATAGTTAAATTCAGTATTATGGATGAATATATTCTTTAAGAGAACGCCTCGGATGCGGTGTTGTAATCATAAGCCGCAAGCAATGATTATTAAATCATTGCGCCCGCGATGTTTATTTGGTCCCCGAAGGGGTTGCAAGTGCGAGAGACGAGGCGGCACTATTTCATAGAGCCGCAGGTTCTCGAAAAGAACGTATGAACCATTACCTTAGGTATAGGTATTATATTCGAAAAGGGAAATAAAGTCAACTTTCTTATGCGGCACTTACCTGACTAACAATACGTTTGAAAGAAGTAATTTTAAAATCGCTCCAATAGATGTAGATTTTGCCTTGTATGATCCTGGCTCGCTTCCCCTTATTTCTTGAGGGATCTGTTGTATCATATCTGCCGGCGGCATTATTTGCTGTATACGCTCCCCTGCCCCCTCTTGCTCTTGGTTATACATCTGTTGAAATTCTCCCTGTGAAGGTTGTATTTGTTGCTGCATCATTTCTTCACGAAACTCGCCCCTCATTTCTCCATTTTGAATAGGTCCATTCATTTTAGTTCTTTGCTCCAGCTCCATATGCGGAACTTGCATAAGAGGAGTTTCGGGTCGAAATTGTGAGCACGCTGTCGGATTTTTAATACAAAAATCCTTACACTCTTGTTCATTGCGGCACCCACCAGGACCCGTAAAATTTGAACTTTGATCTCCTTGTCTTTCCGATTGAAATTGACCTTGTTCACTTTCTCTGCGAGGTACTTGCTGTTCAAAACATTTTTTCATGGGCTCACTCATGGCACGATCTGGTGACAAAATTCCTTGCTGAAGTTTTTCCACTTTGTCGCTTCCCACAGCATTTTTAATACACTGAAGAACTTCCGGCGGTGCGCTACGTAAGGCTTCCTGCACTTGTTGTTTTCCTTGTTCCATTTGCTGCATTTGTTCCTGAGAAAGCAATCCATGCTCTACGGCAAATTCAACGCATATCTGCTGATTATTTGGGTTGTCGCAAAATCCTTCGCATTCTTTGCCACGGCATCCCCCCGGACCTTTTCCTCCGGTTTTACGAGCCATTTCAGCATCTTGCGGTGTCATAAATCCAGCAGCCTCTGCAAAAGAAACACAGGAATCAAAATGATCGGGTTCTTGACAATATGCATCACACTGCTGCTTGCCGCGGCAAGGTGGCGGCTTCACGCCCTTGCGAATCGCTTGTAAGACTTTTTCAGCATCTCTTTGATCTTCTGCTGACATCATTCCTGTTTTTTGCCCGAAAGCAATACATTCTTCCATATGATCTGGGCTTTCACAATAACTGTCGCATTGCTTTTTATTACGACAATTTCCGGGAAGCTGTGCTCCATTTTTTAACGCTTGATTCACTTTTTTTGCTTCTTCTAATTCTGACTTACTCATCATTCCAGTTTTTTCGGCAAAGGCAACACACTCTTCGATATGAAACACATCGTCGCAATACGCTTCGCATGAATTGCCATCAGTGCATCCTCCGGGACCTTTTTTCCCTACTTTGGCAAAAGCGCGCGCTTTTGCCGTTTCTTCCGCGCTCATCAATTTGTTTTTTTCGGCAAAATTTAAACATGCCTCGCTATTTTCGGGTTTGTCACAATATGTTTTACATGCTCCCTTGCTTTGGCATTGTCCAAGCTCTGCAATAGGATATACAAGAGTATCTACTGCGGATTGCTTTTGTGCCTGTGCGAGGGCTTGATGAACTATTGGTAAAGAAAAAAAGAATGTTGAAAAGAGAAAAAATGCTCCGAAAAAAATAATTTTATTACGCATGATGATTATTCAAATGGGTTTGTTTTGACGCCTTCAAAGGGGTTGCTTTTTTGAATGGGATTGATATCTGGAATTTTTTCCAAAGGATTGGAAGGAATATTTTCCCATGTACTTTTTTCCTGGCGCGGCGGAGTAAAAAAATTTATTGAGTACAAAACAAAAAATCCTGTAATTATCAAAATAAAAAAAATAAGAAGAAACGAGAAAATCTTTTTTTTAAAAGATGGATTCATAAGTATGTAACCTATCTATTCTTATTATATCTTCTTTTTACAAATAAAAACGCGGCATATCTTACGACACGCCGCGCGCAACGCAAACGCGATGCGCTTTAGGAACGGAGTCATTTCCCTGCCCTGGTTATCAGGATTCCTGCTCTAGCCATGAGCAGTGAGTTCGGTCCAGTTCTGCTTCGGCCGCAGACGCTTGGAGCCGGCGGCGCAGAGCGGACACTTGTCCGGATCCCATACCTCAATGTCCAAGTGCACCAGGTGCACGATCGGGGCTCCTTCGAGTTCGTACTCTTGAGAGCGATGAACCAGCGTCGCAACCACCGACGCAAACTGCACCGGATGCGCGTTGCCCGTTCGGATGCCCTCGCGCACCGCTTTAAGGGTGCCGGTCGTGGTAACCAGCTCCTCTACCTGTAGCACAACCTCGTCGGGTTCAATGGTGAACCGCTTCCAGAGTTGGGTCTTGTCCGGACCCTTCTCCGTGAAGTCGTGCCTGCAGCCGATGAGCCGCCCCACTTCGTGCGAGAGTGCCGCACCGGCGTGGTCCGATCCAATAGACCAGCCGATCAGGCCATCGTAGTTCCGGTACACCTCGCGCAGCAGGAACTGCGCAAACAGCGTGCAGAGATTGGTGTGCGTCAGCACCCTGAGGGTGTCAACGAACCCATTACTACACTTGCCGCTTGTCAGCTCCGCGTGTGGGTGTTCCGGATCGCCCGAATGCAACCAGAGCGCATCGCACGCCTGGAAGATCCGCACCAGGGCGGATTGGGTCATCTCCCCGCGGAACTCCTGCGGCCGCAGCTGCAGCAAATCCGCAAGGGGAGCACGCATCACGCCGTCCGAGGTCATGACGTTGCCTCCTTGGCCGTAAGGGCCTGCTCGATCTCCGTCTCGATCTGGTCCA
>Ga0076085_101_pt1 | contig 40532 bp, 37 predicted proteins | sample RifGroC1_FD_68224 | JGI IMG/M metagenome (GOLD analysis project Ga0076085, IMG submission 68224) | Parcubacteria bacterium GW2011_GWC1_41_7 | reverse complement strand
AGTTGTTTTTGTAGTTCTTTTTTTTGCTGTTTTGCTGTTTTGGTTTTTGGGGAGAGAGTCATATTTTCCTGATATGCCTGTTCAAAATTTTTCTATTGAAGGAAAAAATCTTCGTGTATTTGTTGCAACAAGCAGCATCCAGCGCCAACAGGGGCTCATGTTTGTCAAGCATGTCCCACGTCACATTGACGGCATGTTGTTTGTATTTCCAGATGCCGCCGTGCAATCATTTTGGAATAAAAATACATTTCTTGATCTTGATATGCTTTGGATTCGCGATACTGCTGTTGTAAAAAAAACTTTTTTGCCCGCTGTGCAAAAAAATGGACTTGTTATTCAATCATCCGATGTATCGGTTAATCGGGTACTTGAATTATTTCAGCGGTGATACGCTATGCACACGGTTTTTTAGCGAAATGCGCCCTATAATAAGTGAAGAAGGGTATGACAAAATTTCAAAAAAAATTCTTTCGCTATTTTCTTGTTCTTACCGTTACGCCGGTGATTATTTTGGGAAGTGTCGTTATCTATTCGGTGTATTTTGTGCACCGTCAAGATGTTTTATTGATTGAAGAAAATTTACTGAATCAAAAATCAACAGAAATTTTGCGTTTTTTTGAAGGATTATTTACTCAACTTGATGTGCATGTAAGTTATAGCAGTGTTTCCCAGGTTCCTCTTTCTATTCAACAAAGTATCGCTCAAAACGCTCTCTCTGCAAATGCCGATTTTGTAGAAGTCGGGTTTTTATGCGCAGTGGACAGAGAGTGTACGCTTGGAACACAAACGTATAGTGCCCGCTCTTCTGATTATTCCGGAGAATATGCAATTTTTGACCGATCAAAAGAATTTTTCTCCGCAAGCCAGGGAAAGCGCTATGTCAGTGATGTTCGATTTGCCCGTAGAGCTCCGTTTGTGTCCATTGCAGAGCCGGTGTTTAATGCGCGACAACAAGTCATCGGAGTTGTATTTGGAACAGTACGACTTTCTCAAATTGAAAATATTGTTAAAACGTCTGTTTTAGGAAAGAGCGGATATATTTATTTGTTTGACAAAAATAAAAAGCTTCTTGCGCACTCGCTTGATATTGAACCGGGACTGGGAGCTCCGGATGAAAATGAATCAACGTTGCATGTTGAAAAAACAACGCCACAGCTAGGGTGGACCATTGTTGCGGAATGGCCATTTTCAGAAGTTGGAGCTATTATTTGGGACATTGGTAAGCAAATTTTATTCCTGCTTCTTATTTCGCTCTTTATTGTATTCGTGGTTTCTTTGATTGTGTCGGATAAAATGGTGCGCCCTATTCGAACGCTTCTTCACGGATCAAAAGAAATCGGGCAGGGCAATTTTAATTTTCGTGTACAGATAAAAACAGGAGATGAATTGGAAGATTTAGGAAATCAATTCAACAGCATGGCGCTTAGCGTTCAGGCAGTTCAACGGCTTAAGGTTTTGCGTGTGCGGCAAAAGTATTTGCGCAGGGCACTGGAGAAACAAAAAGAATTGTCTGTTGTAAAGGATAAATTCATGACAACGGTTGCGCACCAGCTTAATACGCCACTTGCGGTGATTGGGTGGTCTTTGGAATCACTAAAAGGAGAACAATCTGATGAAGTAAAGAGTATTAAAGAAAGTCATAAAAACTTAGCTGAAATTGTTCAAGATGCTATTTTTCTCTCCGATATTGGATTTGCCTACAATCCGTATAAGAATCAACAGCATGTGGATCAGGTTTTTTTGCATGATGCGCTAAGCGTTGCATTGCAGGCGAGGGAGAACGCAGTAAAAGAAAAAAGTATTTCATGGCATTGGGAAGATGAGGTTGCCGCAAAAAATGTAAGTATCAATGGAGATAAGCGCGCGCTGTATAAGCTATTCGATTACCTTATTGACAATGCAATTATATACAACAAGCTTGGTGGGACAATAGCATTGAAGATAGTAAAGCAAAATGGATACGTTGTTTCCATAAAAGATACGGGCATCGGCATTCCCAAAGAAGATCAAAGTTTTATTTTTCAAGAAGTATTTCGAGCAAAAAATGCCGTTGAGGGAAGAAATGTGGGAACCGGTATGGGGTTGATGATTTCGAAAATTATTACGCACGGTCATCAGGGGAAAATTTGGTTTGAAACAAGAGAACGGGAGGGAACTACCTTTTTTGTAAGTTTTCCTGAAAAACCGATATTGCCAAAATCCAAAGAAATTCCCATACAATCATAATATATATATAAATGTTTGTCATAAAGAAAAACGGAGAAATTGAACCGTTACAAGAAGAAAAAATAAAAACTGTTGTTGCACGTATTGGAGGGAGTTTGGAGCTTGCAAATAAAATAGTTGAAAAAGTAAAAACATCTCTGCCGGATCGCGTTCCGGTTGAGCTTATTTACAAAACACTCTTTGACGAGGTTCACAGAGAAAATCCAGTGCTCGGGTGCAAGCTAAATTTGAAAAAAGCGATTTCAGAACTTGGCCCAACTGGCTTTCCTTTTGAACAATATTTTGCAAAAGTACTAGAGCACAGCGGATATTCCGCGGTGCTTCCTATGCTGTTTGAGGGAAAATGCGTACAGCATGAGATGGATGTGTATGCAACCAAAGGGGGAGACGAATATCTTGTGGAGTGCAAGTTTCACCAATATTGGCAAAAAAAATCAGACATCAAAACAGCACTGTACGTCTATGCAAAAGTTTTGGACATTAATGAAAAGAATAAAAAACAATTTAAGCCGTGGATTGCGACAAATACAAAATTTTCAATGGATGCGGTTGATTATAGTCATTGCCAGGGAATAAAGATAACAGCATGGAAGCATCCTTTAGGAGAGTCGCTTGAAAACCTTATTGAAAAATCAAACTGTTACCCTATTACGATATTGCCCTCTGGTACGCGTGAAATTTTTCAACGGCTTATTGCCGAACATGTTGTTTTGGTAGAAGATTTTTTAAAGCTTTCAAAAGAAGAAATACAGAAAATTTCCGGTGTATCGGCGGAAAAGTGCGAGTATCTTTTACAGGAGGCAAATCTTCTTCGCCCAACCCGATAGCCGTATGCGTTACTATACCCTTGGGTATATGACGCGCACTCCCTCACGTTTTGCTCTTTTTTTAAGCGCTGGAGACGGGTGCACAACATATCCGTGTTCAATCCCTGTGACAAGATCAAAATCGTGCCACGTGTTTCCATACGCATAACTTTTTGATAGATCAATATGGTGTTCGTGCGCTATTTTTCGTGCTTGCTGAAGTTTTTCGGCATCTTTCATAATGCGTCCCTTTACTTTTCCGGTCATTTTTCCATTTTGTATTTCAACAATAGTTCCGTACCCTTCAGCACCGAGCATATTAAAAATAGGAGCAATAAGGGCATCGGGTTCTTCGGTAATGATAAATACGTCATTGCCATCTTTTTTGTGCTGGAGCATCAACGCGAGCATGTCGGCATAAAAAATATCATCCCACTGTTGCTCTAGTAGTTCTTTTGCGATAAGCTGAAATTCTTCAACACGCACCCCCTTGAGCAGTTTCATTGATGAAAGATATAAGTACCCATGTTTTAAAAATCGTTTTATAAGAGACAATTTTGTAAATTGCCAAAACAGTTTTTTATCTTTATGTTTTTTGATATATGCAATCCCAAGCATTTTCCACACGTCCTTTTTAGTGAGTGTTCCGTCTAAGTCAAAAAATGCCGCTCTTTTTCCTTTTAGCGTATGGGGAATGCTTTTTTGCTCTACATAACTTATAGGCAGTGATTCTTCAATAATTTCTTCAAGAATTTCTGCATCTTGAGTAAGTGATTTTGGATGTCGGTGAAGCATAATGGGCTTATGAATAACTACTTCAATTATTCCCGGGGATACCAATACTCCTTCTGCGGGGAGTATGTGGTCTATGTTTTTTAGGGTTATTGGCACAATAGGAGCGCATGCGGCAATTGCGATTTTTGCAACCCCGGCATGGAAGGGCAAGAGATGTTCGTGCAGTTCGCGTCTTCCTTCTGGAAAAATAAGAAGAGAGGTATCGTTTTGTAGGGCATGTATTGCTTTTTGAATTACTGCGTCGCGGGCATTTGCTCCTGTATATTTTAATTCTTCAAACACATCGCGTTGCACTTGGATAAATGCCATGCGCGCAAACCAAAAGCGAAGCAGGGCGGGAAAAGTTTTGAAGGGAGCAGTTACTGCGGTAAAGGGAATTCCCGTTGCATATGACACGACAAGACCATCCAGATAACTTTGGTGGTTTGCGCACAAAACAGCAGTGCCATTGGGAAGATTTTCTTTTCCCGAAACAATAATGTGAATACCGCTTAGGGAAAAGGCGCGCGTAATTGCCGCATGCGCAAGCAATCTCCATTTTTTGAGATTAGTTTTTGGAGTTGTCAGCAGTCCATACAGATAATAGACGCCGAGAAAAAATCCTAATACTGCATAAAAATATATACTATAAATGATCATAGAAATTTTTTTCATCGTTTTACCGGCGCTCATCTTTTATGATTATATCGTTTTACTCGCTCACATCTTTGATGTTCGCAGTTTTTTACCTTTGTACGTAAATGCTGGTTGTTGCCCTAGGCCCTTCATTGATACAATACATTTTTCAACTTCAATCTCATCTTTTATAAGTTCATAGCATTCAGGTCCTAAAAGAATATCATTTTCTAATGCTTCCTGTTGGAGGCGAAATGCAAAATTAACGGTGTTTCCCAAAAAATCCCAGATGCGTTCATTTTGTGGTCCGATTTCTCCTGAGAAAAAATTTCCGTATTCAATACCAATACGCAAATTCCAATTCATATCATGTACTTGACTTCTTACCTTTTCGGCCGCGCTTATTGCCGCAAGTGCAAGGGCATGATAATCCTCGTCTCGTTTATGTCCTCCAAACACAGCCATAATTCCGTCACCTAGGTACTTATAAATCCATCCGCCGCGTGATTTTATCGCGTAATTTGCAATTTCAAAGTATTTTCTCAGGTCTTGAATAACTTCCTCGTGCTGCTTTGAATTGTGTAGTGTTTCTGAAAAGCGAACAAGGTCAGCAAAAAGCACAATCCCGCTATTTTTTCGAGGATGCAATTTTCCCTTTGTCATAGATTCTACAATGTCAGCGGGAAGTTGTGAAGCCATAATTTCTTGCATCTGTCCGTGCAAATATTCAATTTGATCCTTTTGTTTCAAAATTTCCTTGTTTCTCTTTTGCACGGTGATTTCAAGTTGTTTGCTGTATTGCTGAAAATACGCAACGCGTTCTTCGAAATCTTTTATATCAAGGTTTCGTTTCCAAAGCGGAAACATAAAAATATACTTTAGTTTTCGAAGTAGCGATATATTATTCCAGGAAACTTTAAGGATGAAATAAGGCGCCTTGTACAGCTGATTTTTTTGCAATATGGACAGCTCTCCGATGGTAAGATCTTTTGTGATAAGAATTGCCGTATGATGTCCTTGTTTTTTATTTTTGTACGCCCCAAGGAAATATTTTTCCTGCTTGATGTTTTCGGCAACAAGTTCAACTTCTTTTCCGTATTCTTCGTTTTCAACGTACAGCTTTCCGCTTTTTATTTCGGCAAGCATGTTGAATTGACGCTTCAAAAGATCAACGGGGTCGTATTCAAGCAGTACTTCTTCAACGTGCGCAAGTTCTGCGCCCCATAGTTTGGGTAAACTTGCAATAATTCCGCGGATGAATGGTCCCGAATGGTAGTCGTCAACGGCATTGAACTCGGGAAGAAATTGAATTTTTATAATTGCGCCTGATGTCGAACTGTCTAAGATTTCAAATGTTTTTGTTCTATTGAAGAGGGTATTGTATTGCGGAACTTTTCGGATAACCGACTCAGTGCTGAGTCCGATACCTAAGATGCGAATGAGTAAATCAACAAGTCCTAAATTTCCCTCTTCTAAACAGGTAAGGCCAATATGGTAAAAAATATTTGAGTCGTCATTGAATGCATGTTTGACGCGATGAGTAATCTCGGTAAAAACGGGCAAGGGAATCCAGTTATCTGGATTTTTGATATATGAGGATGGATAGGGGAGGTTTTCAAGAAGCGGTTCCGTGGATATTTCGCGTTTTTTACAAAAATTTAAAAGTACATTCACATTTCTTGCGGATACGCTTAAATATTCACCAGTCGTGGAGTTTATTTCCATCTGTATATTTGATTATAACGCTTAAATATCTACTGTATCGCCGTATAATATACGTAATTGATCACACTTATTTTTATGTCAGAAAATCCCATGCGAAAACCGGCTCAAAAAACTCCCATCGGAGCAGATAATAATGTTACTAAGTTGCCCAATATGGTTGATGTTCTCAAACGAGAGAGCGCAGAGAAAATTTTAAATTTAATTTCACACATAAGAACATTAACCGTATACCCCGGAGACGCTCATATAAGGGCGGAAAATGGCTCTTTGAGAATTACCTATGACAGTGATGGAGTTATGCTTGTTGCAAATTATCTTTTGGAAGTTGGGTATGGGGGGCAGATGCACGTTGAGGGAAATACAATCGTTATTGAAAACGTGTATCAAACAGGTGTGTATGCAGACGAAGAAGTTGAGCGCATTGTACGGTACGCATTTTTTGACCAATCATAACCTATGGATTACAGAGAACCGCGCGTAGGAGAAAAAAAATTCACCCAGATTTTTGATGAACATCAGCATTTTAAAGAAATGCGCGAGAAAAAAGTTGCCCCAGATGTGGCAAAGGCACGCATTTATGAATTTATCCAAGGCATACGAGATGAAATTGAAGGACTTCCGGAAATGAAGCGGGAGGCGGCAGTGCACCATGAATCGCTTGCGCGCGTAAGCAATACGCTTGCCGCATCTCTTAATACTGCATTGCAACAGGGTATTACCGAGGGGTTGCAGGAAATCTACAGAACAGGAAATCCGCATCTTATTGATGCATACCATGATCTTTTGGCAGGACACTTTTATCAATTTTTAGTAAAGGCAAATAAAATCAAACCACAACCATGACCTTCGCATTTTCCCAAAGCATGGTTTTTATTGCGGGCATTGTAATGGGAATCTTGGGACTGGTGCTTTTGTACTTTTTTTTAAGCTTGATTGCGCGTCATCGAGAACGCGTAAAAGTTAATTTGGCCTTAAATTATTCACTGCTATTGGTTGAAGCGCCAAAATATACGTCGCTTCCCAAAACAGACGGAACAACTGCGAAATTAGGAGAAGAAATTTTGTACTTTGAAAATTTTTTAGGAACGATTAATAAAATTAAGTTTCCTATTGTATTTGAGGCCGCGACACCGCATTTTGGAGAGGAAATTTTTTTCTACGTTGGGGTTCCTAATAAGTACATTGAGCTTATTCAAAAAAATATCAAGAGTTTTTTGCCGGGCGCTGAAGTGTCTGTCGTCAAAGAAGATTACAACATTTTTAATCCAGAAGGAGTAACGGTTGGATCGTTTGTGACTTTAAAATCGCATTATTTTAAGATGCTGAAATCCTATCAGGAAGTTTCAGCGGGAAATGTTGATCCACTTGATGCGTTTTTGTCTTCATTTAATAAGTTGAAAAAAGAGGGAGAGGGGCTTTCGTATCAAATTATGGTGCGGCCACTCAGCTCTCGTGAAAATGCAAAAATTTCCGGAGTGTTGAAAAAAATGAAAGAAGGGAAAGGGTTTGACGAAGCGCGCGGCAGTATCACAAAGGAGGTTTTTTCTCTTCCAAAATCAGAAAAAACAAAAACAGAAGAAGCGACAAAGCCAAAAATTGTTGACGAAACTCTTATTAAAAATTTGGAAGGGAAAATGGGGAAACCATTTTTTGAGGTAAATGTTCGGTTGGTTTCGTCGGCAAAAGAACTTATTGACGCAGAGGAACTTCTCTCTACCGCAGAATCCGCCTTTGGGCAATTTGCAAATCCTGGATACAACGAGTTTTCAATCATTCGCGTTCATAAGCGCGGCATGCGAGATTTTGTCTATAATTTTGCTTTCCGATTATTTTCAAAAAAACATCGTATGGTTTTAAATACCGAAGAGATCGCTTCAATTTTTCACTTTCCAACCTCTTACACTAAATCTCCGCTTGTTCATTTCTTATCCGCTCGGCGCGCTCCTTCTCCTGTCAATTTACCGCAAGAGGGAACTGTTCTTGGAGAAAGCGTGTATCAAGGGATGTCTGAAACGGTGCGCATTACGCAAAATGACAGAAGGCGCCATATATATCTCATTGGGCAAACAGGAACAGGAAAAACAACACTTTTAAAAAATATCATAGAGCAGGATATTAAAAATGGAAGCGGTGTGTGTTTTATTGATCCGCACGGAGACGATTCATATAAAACGCTCGGACTTATTCCGAAAGAGAGGGTTGATGATGTAATGTATTTCAATCCCGGAGATATGCAGCGTCCAATGGGATTAAATATTTTGGAATATGATGCGCGCTATCCCGAACAAAAAACCTTTATTATCAACGCGCTGATTGAGATTATTGACAAACTCTATAATTTGAGCCAGACCGGAGGGCCAATGTTTGAGCAATATTTACGCAATGCATTGCTTTTAATTATGGACGACCCCAGTGCAGGGTATACACTTTTGGAAGTTTCAAAAGTATTTGTTGATGAACAGTTTCGTAAAAAACTTGTTGCCGCGTGCCGCAACGATTCGGTTGTTGAATTTTGGGCAAAACAAGCGCCCGCAGTTGGAGGAGAACTGTCGATGGAAAATATGATTACTTGGATTACGTCAAAGTTGAACCCCTTTATTACGAATGATTTTGTGCGTCCGATTATCGCTCAATCAAAATCGTCTTTGAATTTTAAAGATGTAATGGACAACCGAAAAATTTTGATTGTTAATCTTTCAAAGGGAAAAATTGGCGAAACAAGTGCGTATCTTTTAGGAATGATTTTAGTTGCAAAAATTCTCTCTACCGCTTTTGCGCGCGTTGATGTACCAGAAGAACAGCGCACAGATTTTTATCTCTTTATCGATGAGTTTCAAAATTTTGCGTTTAAGGGAATTTCATCTATTTTGTCTGAAGCTCGGAAATATCGTTTATCGCTCTTTTTGGCGCATCAATACATTAAACAGCTTCCCGAAGATATTTCAGGGGCGGTGTTTGGAAATGTAGGAACAATTGTTTCCTTTCGAGTCGGAGCAGAAGACGGAGAATTTTTGGAACAACAATTCCACCCCGTGTTTACCCGAACGGATATGGTCAATATTCCAAATTATCATGCTTACGTACGCTTATTAATTGACGGGTATGTGTCAGATCCTTTTAGCATCAGAACTCTCATTCCGACAAATCCCAATATGGAACTTGCCGCAAAAATTGTTGAACTGTCTGCCTTAAAATATGGAAAGCCAAAGGAAGAAATTGATGAAGACATTCGTAATCGATTTAAACCAATTGCACCTTCTGCGCCTCCAGTTGCATCGATGCCCCCACGTCCATTTATACCTTCGGTTCCACCGACTCCCCCTCAAGCTCCACCTGTACAATCCGCCTCCGCCCAAGCTCCGATGGACAAACCTGCACAACCTGCACAACCTGAAAACAATCCTTCAACGCCGAAAGATTCCGCAGACCCGTATTCATTTGATAATTCAATCGTATGAACGCAAATATTCAAATGAGCATTATCGTTGTAGGGTTTGTAGTTCTTTATATTGCTCTTAAAAAACAGTTTTCTGAAAAAAAAGACGATTCGCAATCATTTGTGTTGCTTCAAAACCAAATCAATGAAATTACGCGCATGCTTGACACTCGTCTTGGGGAGTCAGCAAAGATTTTTCAAGTGCAGTCAATAGAGAGTTCAAAAATAAACAGGGAGTTGATTGAAAAATTAGCGCAACTTGAAAAAACATCCGGGCAAGTTGTCGGCTTTGCTGATCAGTTAAAAAATTTACAGGATATTTTGCAAAATCCAAAACAACGCGGTATTTTAGGTGAGTATTACTTAAAAACAGTATTGGAAAATGTGTTGCCGCCGGGGAGCTTTCAAATGCAATACGAATTTTTAAACGGAGATATCGTGGATGCGGTTATTTTTATCAAAGATCGCATTATCCCAGTTGATTCAAAATTTTCGCTTGAAAACTATAATCGTATTTTGGACGAGCGTGATGTTGGTGCTCGTGATCAACTTGAAAAAGCATTTAAGCAGGATTTGAAAAATCGTATTGATGAAACCGCAAAATATGTAAAACCTTCAGAAGGTACAATGGATTTTGCTTTTATGTTTATTCCGTCAGAAGCAATTTATTATGATTTACTCGTGAATCGTATCGGGTCTATAAAATCAAACACGCAAGACCTCATTCAATATGCTTTTAAAGACAAGCATGTGATTATCGTATCACCTACTTCATTTTTGGCATATCTGCAAACAGTGCTTCAGGGACTCAAGGCACTTCAAATTGAAGAGTCGGCAAAAGAAATACGAAAACGTGTTGAGGAATTGGGGCGGCATCTGATAAGCTATGAGGTGTATTTTAAAAAACTGGGAAATAATTTAGGAACAACGGTAAATATGTATAATTCAGCGTATAAGGAATTTGGAAAAATAGACAAAGATGTGTTGCGTATATCAGGAGAAACAATCGGTGTTGAGGCCATAATATTAGATCGTCCCCACGAAGAAGATTAATTAATCATTTTTTATCCTATGAACATCGCAATAAATGGGTTTGGAAGAATTGGCCGAGTTTTTTTTAGGCAAGCATTTGGTAAGGAAAATATCACTATTGTTGCAATTAACGATTTGTCTGATATTGAAGATTTAGCATACCTATTGAAGTACGATACTACCTATGGAAGGTTTGAAAAAGATATTTCGATTTCGGGGAAAAGTTTTATGGTTGATGGAAAAGAAATAAAGATATATGCAGAAAAAGATCCTATAAAATTACCGTGGAAAGATTTAAATATTGATATAGTGATTGAAGCAACGGGAGTATTTTCTGATTTTGTAGGTGCGCATAAACATATTGAAGCCGGTGCAAAACGGGTTGTTATTACTGCCCCTGCAAAAGATACTCAAACTTGTATTTTTACTCCGGGTTTAGAGGATGTTTCAAAAATTACATCACTTGGGGATGCAGGACGAGTAACTTCAAATGCTTCATGCACAACAAACGCAGTCAATCCAGTTTTGGCAATATTAGATAAAGTGGTGGGTGTTGAAAAAGCAACTTTAAATACCGTGCATGGATATACAGCAACGCAATCGCTCATTGATAGTATTGCAATAAAGGATGTGCGAAGGGGAAGGGCGGCGGCTTTAAATATTGTTCCCTCAACCACTGGTGCGGCAGATGCGACCGCGCGCGTGCTTCCGCGCATGAAAGATAAGTTTGGTGGCATATCTATTCGTGTTCCAGTCATAACTGGATCGCTTGCGGATATTACGTTTATCGCCTCGCGCCCAACTACAGTGCAAGAAATAAACAGTATATTTGAAAAAGAAGTGCAAAGCGAAAAGTGGAAAGGAATTGTAAAAATTTCAAAAGATTCGATTGTTTCTTCCGATGTGATTGGAGAGCCATATGGGGCAATTATAGATACCACGTTAACACAAGTGGTTGGCGGAAATTTAGTAAAGGTATTTTCTTGGTATGATAACGAGTGGGGTTATTGCGCTATGCTTTTGGAACATATAAGACGATTGCAGGCATAGATATAGTATTTTAAAGTAGTAGCCCGGCAATGGCGGTAAAGGCCATAACTAAAAGGGTGATAACGCCAAGGATATTTTCAACGGCGGTATTTTTGTATGAGCCCATAATTTTTTTATTGTTTGCAATCAAAAGAATAAAAAATATCAAAAAAGGAGCAATACATCCAAATAAAATCGCAGTATAAAAAAGAAATTGAATGGTGGAGATAGGAAGTAGACTCAAAAGCGTTCCAGCAAAAATTGAAGAGAGCAGGGCAATATAAAAAAATCGCGCCTGATTTATTTTTTTATCCAAACTCGCTGGTTTTTTGAAAAGTTCCGAGAGAATATATGCGGCTCCTGCGGCAAGCACCGGAATTGCCAAAAATCCTGTGCCCAATACTGCAAGGGTAAAGAGAATTGTTGAGAAGTTTCCTGCTAAGGGTTGAAGTGCTTGTGCAACATCTATGATGTTTTCGGGACTTTTTCCTGTTGCAAAAATAACATTCGCGGAAGCGAGTATGATAAAAAACATTACTGCGTTTGAAAAAAACATACCCCATGCATTATCTGCTTTCATATGTTTAATTTCGCGCCATTTTTGAAATCCATGCTTTCTTTGTTTTAATTCTTCAATTTCCTCCTCTGACTCCCAAAAAAAGAGGTAAGGTGAAATAGTTGTTCCAAGTATTGCCGTAATGATCAAAAAACTTTCTTTTGTAAGCGCAAAAGAGGGAATGAGGGTGTGTTGAATTGCCTGCGTCCAGTCGGTATGCGAAAAAAACGCGACTAAAATATACCCTCCTAGAGTTACGCTGAGGTATTTTAATACATTTGCGAATTTTCTGTATGATAGAAACACAACTGCGCACATAATAGCCAAAGAACTAATAATGAGCCATGCTTCTTTTGGCAATAGGGGAGCAGTATAGTACAACATATCTGATATTGCGCGAAGGTCTGCTGCGATATTGAAGGTATTTGCAAAAAACATACCAAATGCAATAATATAGACAACCGCAGGATGACTGATTTGTTTTAAAATACCCACAATTCCTTTTTTTGTTGCGATTGCAATTTTTCCGCAGATATTTTGGATATTCCACAAAAGAGGGAAGGTTACGAGTGCGGTCCAAAGAAACTGATATCCTCCTTTTGCGCCAGCATAACTGTATGTAACGATTCCAGATGGATCATCGTCAGATGCTCCAGTAACAAGGCCGGGTCCAACCTTTTCCCATTGTTTTTGAGCTTTTTTTTCAAAGGCAATCAATTTTTTTTCAAATTTTTTAAGCGATTTTGAGCTTTTTGATTTTTTTTTAGCCATTTACCCTCCTAACTTTTTATAAAAAACGACGATTGCATACATTTTTTTCTGCTTAGGTATTGTTGAAAAGTTAAGAGGGTAACCATTTTAAAAATTATAAAGCTTGTTTGCTGTTATGCTAGCGGCGTCGCACGGCATGAAATGATATAATTATATATATAAAAAATCTATGCTTAACTTTTTTGCGGCGCTTGTATATCAAAAATACCGTCCTAAAGTTATTGTGGTAACTGGAACAGCTGGAAAAAGCGTAACAGTTGATTTTCTTTATCAGGCGCTGTCAAAAGATGCATCTGTATATAAAACTCAATATCATAAGCGTCACTCCGTTGGCATTCCACTTACTTTTTTACTTGAAAAAACCTTTAATCCGTTTAAGGTACTTGCAAAATTTTTAAACTTAATGATATTTCCGTGGTATAAAAAATACCCGGCATATATCGTGCTTGAATTTGGATTCGAAAATTCTAAAATTGTCTCCTATTGGGCTCAAAGGTTGGATTTTGATGTACTTGTGATTACCTCAATTGGCGACATTCCGCCATTTGCAGAGGTGTTTGCTGGACCTGAATCACTACAAAAAAAGAAAGAATTATTCGCGCGCGCGATTAAGCCGGGCGGACTTATCGTTTTAAACGGGGACGATATTTCAGTTTTTGAAATCGGAGAGCGTTTACAAAAAATTGCCGCAGATGACAACGATCCGTTTTCCGCTGAAGTTGTTTATTTTGGTATTACAAGCGATAGCGCGGTGCGCGCAGAAAATTATGAAATTGTGTGTGAGAAAAACGCGTGGGGAAACTCTTTTTTTCTATATACGCCCCAAGGAACAAAGGATTTATTTTTGCAAAATATATTTGGCAAGGGATCTGTGTATAGCGCGCTTGCAACCGCAACGGTACTGCTGAAGCAGGGATATGAATTTGAACATACGTGTTCGTTGCTTTTAAATCTTGAGGCACTGCATCATCGAATGAAGCTATATCGTAGCAGAAAAGGATATATTGTATTGGATAATACCTTTCATATCTCCAGTGCATCCATTTGGGAATCATTAGACGTACTGAGTAAGATGCCAGGAGAGCGAAAAGTGTGTGTGATTGGAGATTTATTACATACGGGAAAGTATGCGCTTGAACTGCATCAGAAAATAGGAAAAATTGCAGCGGATATGTGCGATGTGTTTGTCGGAATAGGGGTGCGATCAAAATTTGCAGTAGATGAGGTAAAAAATAAGAAGGGGCGGGCGTATAGTGCGGTTCATTTTTTCGAATATCAGCTTAAAGATATTGAGGCGTACCTTATGCAAGAGCTTCAGGCGGGCGATGTAGTGCTTCTTGCGGCTCCTCATGAGTTGCAATTGTATCACGTGTCGCATACAATCAGTTTGTAGAGCGTAAAATTTTTTTAATACCCCTTGCATTCAAAAATTTTATTCCGTACAATAACAACAACATCACTATGGAACAATATCCTACCCCAAAATCAAATCAGCAGGAAGGAGGACGGACAGGTGAAAATATTCAGGAGGTATGGGAGCGAATACAAACTGAAGTTGTATTGCAAACAAGGGTGGGGAATCCCGGTGTCCCCGGAGCTGTTTTAAGAACATCTAGAAAAATATCAGAAAGAACACAGGCAGTAGCGCTTACGGTGGGTGATAGGATTCAAGGGGCTGATAATTCTTTATCTCGTTTTGAAGAAAGGGTAGGAGTTCAAGCAGTTGTCGCACAGGAGGCACTTGAGGTGCAATTTGAAGCTTTGCGCATTCAAACAGGAGAAGGGCAATCAGTATAAAAAGATACTTTAAAAAATACCTAAATAAGCCACTTTTATACAGTACAGAGGATTTTTTAGGTATTTTATCAAAAGTTGCCTTATAGTATAAGTACACGCATATGGACACACAACCGTTGCAGGAGACAATTGAGCAACTGCAAAAATTTGATATTTTAGATAAAGAACAGGTAAAGGGCCTTTTGGATTTAGTTGATAAAAATAATGCGGATATTGTTCGTAAACAGCTCTACGAAATTGTGCAGAAAGAGCTTGTTGCGCGCAATATGGAAATCATCCAAGCGGCAATTGAATACAGCCGCGATTTAGGGGAGATTGTGAAGGGGAGCGGCGATCCGGAACTCGCGCTCATTGCTGAAAAATTTGAAAACGATTTAAAGCAAGAATTGATGTTTCTCGAGCAGGAGTTGAAGAAGAACACAACTCAAGAGAAATAATTTATTATTTAATAATAGAAAAAACGTCCTTTTTGTGGGCGTTTTAAAATTGTATAAAAGTGTTATACTATATATACATAGCAACCTGCGATGAAAGTGAGGTGAACACACATGGGATGGGGATCACGTTTACCCAGCTCTAATGATCCGCCGCGCGCGGGGCAAAACCCCTGGGGCGCAACTGAGATGCTGGATGACACGGCGATCCTGCTCAATGAGCTAGGGCGTCGTTGTCAAGGGGGTTGTCATCGCGTCATCCGGAACGAGTTTCTGATTGTTGTTTCTGATCATGGAGCGTGTTGTCCGGATTGCGCGCAGAAGCACGGGATGACAGCTTCTCAAACCCGGGAGGCCATTGCGCACAAAGCAGAAGAACTACGTGCGACACAGGCGGCCGAGCATCAGCGGCATCGGTTAGCATATCATGGCTGGGAAGGAGCTTACGACGCAGAGGCGGAGTAGGCGGTTTGCGGCACCTAATCGGCGCCGCGTTAAGCGCCACAGCCCCTTCGGGTCTGAGCTTGCGGCACCTAATCGGCGCCGCATTTTCTTTTTCGGGACTTTTTATGGGGCATGCTATAATAAATAAGCATATAAAATACACATGTTTAAAGGATTTTTTAAAAAAACAGGAATGACGCTTGTTGACGGATGGATGCCATTTGTTCGTCAAGTTTGTGACGCAGAAAAAGATATTGGAGTTTTAAATGACGATCAGCTTAAAGCAAAAACAGCTGAGTTTCAAAAAAACTTAAAAGAAAAGACACTGGATGATATGCTTCCTGAAATTTTTGCAGTTGTCCGAGAAGCCGCAAAGCGTACGTTAGGGCAACGGCATTTTGATGAGCAATTACTTGGCGGATATGGACTATATAAAGGAACGATTGTTGAAATGGGAACTGGTGAGGGAAAAACCATCACTGCAACGCTGGCAGTGTACGCGAATGCTTTGGAAAAAAAAGGCGCACATGTTATTACTGTGAACGATTATCTTGCCCAGCGCGATGCCGCGTGGATGGGACAGATTTATCATTTTTTAGGGCTGTCGGTTGGATGCATAGTGCACGATAGTGCATTTATGTATGATCCAACCTATATAGCAAACAGTGCACAGCAAACAGTGCACAGTAAAACAGAAGAAAAAGAGAGGGAGGAGGAAGAGTCATTTAAGGTATTTCATGAATTTCTGCGCCCCATTTCTCGTAAAGAGGCATACGCCTTAGATATCGTGTATGGTACAAATCATGAATTTGGATTTGATTATTTGCGCGACAACCTTGCAGTTGATGCAGATCAAGTAGTGCAACGAGAGTTGAACTTTGCAATCATTGACGAGGTAGATAGTATCTTGATTGATGAAGCACGTACGCCGCTTATTATTTCTTCCTATGAAAAAGAGGCCGACTCGGTATACCGATTGTTTGATGAAATCGCGCACCGCTTTGAAAAAGAAGTTGATTTTACCGTTGATGAAAAAAAGCGTTCGGTCTATTTAACTGAAGAAGGTCAGGAAAAATTGGAAAAGGTTTTGAATTTTAATCCGTACGAGGTGCAGGATATGCACTCCATTCATCATTTAGAGGAGGCATTGAAGGCAAATTATTTGTTTCACAAGGATAAAGATTATGTGGTGCATAATGGACAAGTTGTGATCGTTGATGAGTTTACGGGGCGCATGATGTGGGGGAGACGGTGGTCTGGGGGAGTGCATCAGGCAGTTGAGGCAAAGGAAAAAGTTGCGATTCAGCCAGAATCAAAAACCGTCGCGTCAATTACTATTCAAAATTTTTTTCGCAGATATAAAAAACTCTCCGGCATGACGGGGACTGCGGCAACATCAGCTGAGGAATTTTTTAAAGTGTACAATTCAGATGTTGCAATTATTCCACCGCATAAAACGCGGGTGCGTACTGATCATCCAGATAAGATTTTTGTCAGTGAGAGTATACGGTGGGATGCGGTTGTTGAAAAAATAAAAGAGTTGCACGAGCAAGGCCGGCCGGTTTTGGTTGGCACGACGTCTATTGAAAAAAATGAACTTCTTTTTGATAAACTACAAAAAGCAAAAGTATCCTTTAAGCTCTTGAATGCGAAAAATCATGAGGAAGAAGGAGAGGTTATTGCGCAAGCTGGACGTTTTGAGGCGGTGACTGTCGCAACGAACATGGCAGGCCGCGGCGTTGATATTATTTTAGGAGGACATCCCTATAACGAGCAGGAAGCGCAAAGAGTGAAAGATTTAGGAGGGCTTTTTGTTTTAGGAACTGAGCGGCATGAGGCGCGCAGAATTGATAATCAGCTTCGAGGGCGTGCAGGCCGACAAGGCGATCCCGGAGAAACTCATTTTTATATTTCGCTTGATGATCCGCTAGTTAAAATTTTTGGAGGCGAGATGATGCAAAAGCTTATTGAGCGCTTTAACCTTCCAAAAGATCAGCCCATTGAGCACTCTCTTGTTTCCAAGGCAATCGAAGAAGCACAGGCAAAAGTTGAGGGCATTAATTTTGATATGAGGCGCCACTTGATTGAGTATGATGATGTTATCAATAAGCAGCGTGAAAAAATTTATGCTGAGCGCAGAGCAATTTTAACGGGAGACCAAGACCCGCAGGAACAATTAAAAACTGAATTTAACGTATTTTTAAAAGAAGCCGAAGAGGAGACTATACGGTTTGTGTTTGGTATTCCACAAAAACAGCACATCGAGGATGGGAAGGAAGATGATGTCAGTCAAGAAGAGAGTTCCGAAGAGATTACTGAAAAAGCGCAAGAGATTTTTGAAAAAGAAATAGAGGAACTGAAAACTGCAGCGCAGGATGAGTATATGAGCGTGCTGAAAATTTCATTACTTCGCATCTATGATTATTTATGGGCGGAGCATTTGAGCTATTTGGATGAAATGAAAGAGTCCGTCGGATATCGCGCGTATGGGCAAAAAGACCCTTTGGTTGAATATAAGCGTGAAGCGCTTGAAGGTTTTGATAATTTTCATAAGTTGTTCCGTATCAATTTGTTTCAATACCTGCTCAATATCAGGCAACAAGGGCATCAGCATCAGATGATCACTGATGCGGGTGAAAAAAAGATAGGCAGAAACGATCCGTGTCCTTGCGGCAGTGGAAAAAAATATAAAAAATGCCACGGAGCGTAAAAATATAAATAAAAGTAAACGACAGTATAATTTGCATAGGGACGATTATTAACTTTTTAGCATACATTATGTCACTTGAACAATTTGCGCAAGGAATGGCGTCGCTTTCTCAGGTAAATTCTCTATCGCAGATGCCAGCATCTGCACAGGCCGGGATTATAGTACTTCTTGTGTGGACGCTTATTTGGAAGGGACTAGCCCTTTGGAAGGCAGGGGGAAAGCAAGATAAAATATGGTTTACCGTGCTTCTTGTGGTCAATACAGTTGGAATTTTAGAAATTTTATATCTGTATGTCTTTAGTAAAAAGAAAAAAGAAGAACCGCAGGTAACGGTTCAGCAACCTCCTCAAAATCCGCAAGCCCCTTTGATTTAAAGGACACTTAATCCAACAAGATAGATACCTACAGCATTCAGAAAGTATGCAAGGATGACAAAGTAGCCTTCTTTGATTTTTGATGTTCCTAAAAAAAATATGCCAATTTCATCTGGTAAGGGAGATGCGATAATAAACAACCCTGCGCATATAGGAAATATACGTAGGATCCTTTTTTGTTGTATATGGAAGACCTTCTTTTGTTTTAAAAATATCACAATATTTTTTGCAATTCCTAATTTAAGAAATTTGAAAATAAGTAAATCTCCCAATGCCGCGCCAATGCCGCCAAAAATAACCGTTGAAATTAAAAACCCATCTTGCGCAAGCGCTATAATTGCCGCAATGGAAAGAGGCGCTGTGAAAATAGAGGCATAAAATATACCCGCTAAAAGAGCCAGTAAAAATGGAGGAAGGCGGTATGTAAAAAGAACCCAGTTAATAAAATCTGTTTTTACTATAAAAATAGCGATAATAATGCTGACGCTGATGATTATGATATCTCGTATAATTGAATAACGCATTATTCTATTATACATATCATTATGGCTATGTTTTATACAAAATCAGGAGATAAGGGTGCAAGTTGCATCGGAAAAACATGCGTATCAAAGTCGCATGAACTGATTGGACTTTTAGGAGAATTAGATGAACTCAATAGTTTTATTGGCCTTTCACGTTCCTACAGCGGGAGTGCACGCGTACGAAGGGTTCTTTTGGCACTACAAGAACATCTCTTTATTATTCAAGCGCACATTGCATACCTTCTTTATCCTAAGTTTACCCCGCCTGTATTTTCTGTAGAAAAAGTTTCGTTTTTAGAAAAGGAAATTGATGCGATTGAAAAGGGCATAAAGGTTCAAAAATCATTCATTATTCCGGGGTCATGTAAGGAGGCGGCATGGCTTGATGTTGCTCGAACGTTAGCTCGGAAAGTTGAACGTTCATATATTTCAGAAACAAAAAATAAAAAAATGAATAAAGATATCGCACCCTATTTAAATCGCCTCTCAAGCATGTTGTATGCGCTTGCGCGCTATAGTGCGTCTGTAAAAAAAGTAAAAGAAAAAGGACCGACGTATAGGTAAAAAATAATTTTTTAAATCAATACCAAAAATATTATTAAGATTATGGATTACATCTCAATTGAGGATTTTGCAAAAATAGATTTACGAGTTGCAACCGTTTACCAGGCAGAGGCGATTGAAGGATCTGAAAAACTTATCAGATTGCATATTACCCTCGGCGATGAAAAAAGAATTATTCTTGCGGGATTAAAGCAATATTATGCCCCCGAGCAATTGCTGAGCAAGCAGATTATTATTGTTGCAAACCTTCAGCCGCGTCAGATGATGGGGGAGGAAAGCCAGGGAATGCTTTTGGCCGCGCGAGGAACCAATGGATCTGTCATCTTAATTCCAGAAAAACAAGTCGACACCAATTCAAAAATTTCCTAAAGACAATGATATATAAAAACAAAATAAATTTTTCGGTTGAAGCGCCTCGTCAAGTTAAAAAAGAGGGAGTTGTGGTTATTCCGTTTGCGCAGGAGAAGGATATTTTTTCAAAACACGCATTTTTGTATCTTCCAGAGCGGATGCGGGAATTTTTAAAAAAAACCATTCCGCTTGTAAAAATTCAAAAATCTCATTTTTTTGATACTCCAGACGGCTCGGTTATGTGCGTGTCTATGGAAAAAGATATTACTTCGCGAAAATGGTTCGTGCTGATACGCACTATTTTGCAAACTCTTAAAACATCAAAAAAATCATCGGCGGTCATATTCCTGGATGATTTTTATATCGCGGATTTTTCAATTTTTGAATGCGCTCGTCAGATTGCAACCAATATGGTACTGTCGGATTTTGATTTTAGTAGGGAGTTTAAGGAAATTCCAAAAGAGGGATGGCATGATATAAAAAAAATTACCCTCTTTGCAAAAGACAAAAAAACGCAAGACGCGGTAAAGCAAGGAATTATTATTGGAGAGGAAACAAACCGTGCTCGGTATTTGAGTAATTTACCGGGAGGCGAAGTAACTCCCGCAACGCTTATTTCCGTTGCAAAAGAAATCGCGAAATTTTCAAAAGTGAAATTGATTGTCCTCGATGAAAAGAAACTAAAGGCAGAAGGCGCGGGCGGCATATTGGGGGTTGCGCGGGGATCAAAAGAAAAGCCGTATCTTTGTGCGCTTGAATATCGATCAGATCCGAAACTTCCCGAGGTTCACTTGGTAGGAAAGGGTGTTACGTTTGATACCGGAGGATTGCATGTAAAGCCGGGAGATTCTATGAATGATATGTATTTGGATATGTCAGGGGGTGCATCGGTTTTGAGTGCGGTCGCTCTTTTTGCGCGGCTTCAGATTCCAGCTAATATTGTTGCGCTGGTTCCGGCGGTTGAAAATATGGTTTCTGGAGAGAGTTATCGACCGGGTGATATTTTAAAAACCATTTCAGGAAAAACTATTGAGGTGGGGAGCCCGGATGCTGAAGGGAGGATTATTGTGGCAGACGCAATTGATTATGGAAAAAAACACTTCAATCCTCGCGCCATTATTGAGTTTTCAACCCTTACCGGCGCAGTTATGGCAGCTTTGGGGACCAAAGCATCGGGGCTTTTCACGTCTGATGAGCGATTGGTTCCTCCTTTGTACAGTGCGGCTGAAAAGGCGGGGGATTATGCATGGCATCTTCCTTTATGGGATGAATACGCAGAAGATATCAAATCACACGTTGCCGACATTTGGAATGTTGGAAAAAGCAGGTATGGCGGTGCGATGCATGGCGCACAATTTTTATGGGAGTTTGCAAAACCTATTCCCTTTGTGCATTTTGATATTGCGCCTCGCATGGTGACGGACGGGGCCGACGGTCTTCAAAAGGGATCGCTTGGATATGGCGTGAAGCTTTTATTTGAATTATTTTCCAATTTTGGTCAGTTTAAAAAGATCATTTCATGATTGTAGAAGAGAAGCGGGTACTTGCACCTTTAACCACTTTTAAAATCGGTGGACCGGCAACATTTTTTGCGCAAGTAAAAAATTTTACCGATCTGGAAGAAGTTCAAAAACTCGGAAAGGCACAGGGGCTTCCTCTTTTTGTTTTGGGTGGAGGGAGCAATGTGCTTATTCGCGACGGTGGATTTCAGGGAATTGTACTAAAACCAGATTTTGATTTTATTGAGGTATACGATAATGAAGTTCATGTTGGAGCGGGAACGATTATAGCTCATGTTGTTTTTCAAACTGTTTCTTTGGGACTGATGGGATTGGAGTGGGCAGGGGGATTGCCGGGAACGGTGGGTGGCGCAATTCGTGGAAACGCAGGGTGCTTTGGGGGAGAGATAAAAGATTCAGTACTTTCTGTTGAGGCATGTGATATGCAAACCGGACAGTTTAAAAATTTTACCCCAGAAGAGTGTAATTTTTCTTATCGCATGTCTTTTTTTAAAAAAAATCCGCAATGGCTTGTTGTGCAAGCAAAACTCCGCGCTACAAAAGGAAATAAAGATGAATTGATGGAAAATATGCAAAGTCATATTGCATTTCGCAAAGAACATCATCCGCTTGAATACCCAAACGCAGGAAGTACGTTTAAAAATGTACCGCTTGCATCGGTAAGTGAAAAAGTAAAACAGTTAGCGCAGGAGCAAGGAGTTGTAAAAACAGATCCGTTTCCGGTTATTCCAAGCGCATTTCTCATTGATCAGTGTAATTTAAAAGATAAAGAAATTGGCGGAGCCGCAGTTTCAGTGAAGCATCCTAATTTTATGATCAATAAAAATCACGCAACAGCACAAGACATTTTAGATCTTATTGCGTACGTCAAAGACACGGTACACAAAAAATTTGAAGTTATTTTGGAAGAAGAAATTTTTATTTTGTGATTTTTAAAATACATAGTGTGTTGAATTGTTCAATTTGACATTTATAAGCGACGTCGGAGATGGAATAGCGCAGGATTACCTGCTTGCAGCTTATTACGGACTAAAACGGTCCGTCAACGCTGCGACCCATCGCGGCTTAAGCGCAGAAAATATATTTCTGCTTGCGGCTTACCAACTTCGTTGAGACGCCGCAGATTACGACGCCGCATATCCCCAAAAGCGATTCTAAAAAATAAGATTGTTTTAAAATTAAGATAAGAGAAATATTTTAATTTTTTAGACATGTACTTCGGAGCAGGTCGACTCTGAGTCATTACACACATGGACAATTGAAAGAAGATGGCAAAGAAAAAAGCAAAAAAAGCTGCAAAAAAGAAGAAATAACATGAAGCCGCCCCGTCAATCGGGGCTGGCTCGTCTAACGAGCCGCCCCTTATAAAACAGGGGCGGTTTTATTTTTATTAAAATTACATCCTCATTTACATGGTGGGGATTTTTATTTTTTCCAGTAATTTTTTTGTTGATAAGTTGGTCAAAAGTTTAAATAATGCCTAAAATAAAGGAGTTTTTTAGTACTTTATTTTTTTATGCAATTTTGTTTTTTATGAAAGTGGTATAAAATGGAGTCAAGAATACTATTTGTGGGGGATTGTGGATAATTGTGTGGAAAATGTGGATGCGGCGTCGTAATCATAATATGCATCACGCGATGGGTCGCAGCGTTGACGGACCGTTTTAGTCCGTAATAAGCTGCAAGCAGGTAATCCTGCGCTATCCCATCTCCGGCGTCGTAATCGTAACACCTCAGAGTTTTAAAACATATATTTTTAAAAATATCTATGCTTATCGGAGAATACAGGCACAACTTAGATGCAAAAGGAAGAGTTGCTATTCCGGTAAAATTTCGATCAAAATTTGATGATGAAATCATTATTACTCGCGGAATTGACAATTGTTTGTTTGGATACACAAAATCAGAGTGGGAAAAAATGGTTGAAAAAGTAACCCAACTTCCGTTTAGTCAAAGAGATTCGCGCGCATTTTCCCGGTTGCTTCTTGCCGGCGCTGTTGAGAGTGAGATTGATGGTCAAGGACGCGTGCTCATACCTGAATATCTTCGTACATATGCAAAACTGCAAAAAAAAGTTGTTATGGTGGGTGTACATAGCAGAATTGAAATTTGGGATCATGATGCGTGGATTGCTTATCAAAAAGGCAGTGAAGAAAACGCAGAAGATATTGCTGAGCGCTTGAGTGATTTAGGTATTTAAAAAATAAATTATGCATATTCCGGTATTGCTTGAAGAAATCATACAAGCGCTTGATGTTCATGAGGGGGACAAGCTTATTGATGCAAACTTTGGATTTGGGGGACATAGTTTTGCGCTTCTTCCGCATGTAGGGGAGACGGGAAAAATTTTGGGACTTGAATGGGATCCGGAGGTCGCGTCATATATGCAACAAGAAATCATGAGAAAAAAAGTAGAAAAGAAGATAGTGCTTAAGAATGGAAACTTTAAGCATATAAAAAAAATTGCGCATGATGAAGGATTTACATCGGTCAAGGGAGTTATTTTTGACCTCGGTGTTGCAACGTGGCATTACAAGCAATCAGGCAGAGGATTTAGTTTTTCGACCCCAGATCCCTTAGATATGCGTTTGAACCCCGAGGACACTAAAATAACCGCGTTTGAAGTTGTAAACTATTTTTCACAAAAAGAGTTAGTTGAGGTTTTTAAAAATTACGGAGAAGAGTATCAGGCAGAGCGTGTTGCGGCTGAAATTATTACAAAAAGAAAAATAAAAAAAATAGAAACATCTGAGGAGCTTTCTGAAATCGTTATGCGGGCCAAAGGGCATCGCGGATCTAAAGATGCATCTGCAAGAGGTACGCGCACGGGACGCAGTCATATGCGCGGTATACATCCTGCGACGAAGGTGTTTATGGCACTTCGATCATTTATTAATGATGAGCTTGGAAATTTATCTGAAGGGTTGCGTGAAAGTTTTGACGTATTGCAACCCGGAGGAAAGATTGCTATTTTAAGTTTTCAAGGATTAGAGGATAAAGTGATTAAATCAATTTTTAAAGAATTAAAAAGCAAGGGGGCATTGATGCTCACAAAAAATGTTGATACCCCGTACAGACGCAGACGCTTTTTTCTGAAAAAAACGTTTCCCGTCATACGTCTTATAAAAAATTACCATCTTTCAATTGGTCATTTGTGCACCTTGTCTTGTTGGTTATGCTGTTTGGGATGATTTTGAATGAGCGAATTTGGTCCAAAGAATATGCGTCGCTTGTTGATCGTTCTTTGGACCAAGTTTCCTCATTAAGCAACGAAAATAGCGTGCTGTATAGTCATGTTGCCAGCACCTTACAAAAGGAAAGGTTTGAGCTTTTAGGATATCAGCCTCCTGCGCGCGAATATATCCTTGAACCATCGGTTACGCTGAGATGAAATCCCGTCGACTGGACGTTCTTTGCTTTATTGTTATTTTTGTTCCCTGGCTTATCGTGCTGTGGGGACTTTTTCGGCTTCAGATTGTTCGTGCAAGCGACCTTGAAAAAAAAATTGAAAGAGTAGAAAACAGCCATTTTCGTGTTATTACCCCAAAGAGAGGAACACTGTATGTTCAAGATAAGGATAAAAATAAATATCCTGTCGCTATTTCTGAAAAACAATATGATGTATATTTCAATGCTCGTGTTTCAGATAATCCAAAAATCGAACTTGATCGCATACGTACATTTTTGCCCGATATCGTCATTCCGGAAAAATTAGATTCAGGGGCGATTATTTTAAAAAAAGGAATTTCAGATTCGCAGAAAAAATCGCTTCAGAATTTACATTTTAATTCGCTTTTTTTTGAGGTAAGTTATAAAAGAATTTACCCGGAAAAAAGTTTTTTATCAACAGTTTTGGGATTTGTTGCACGCAATAAAGATGGAGTACTTGAAGGGAAGTATGGTGTTGAAAAATATTACGATGATATCTTGCGTGGATTTGAAGGATATAAATTTGGCATTGACAAAGCGGAGGCTCCAGTGAGCGGGCAGGATGTTGTTTTGTCAATTGATTATTTTGTACAAAAAGAAGCAGAGCAAACATTGCAATGGGCAATTGATACATTTAAAACAACAGGAGGCATGATTGTGGTCGCGCGTCCCAATGGGCAAATTATTGCACTTGCAGAGAGCCCATCCTTTGATCCGAATAATTTCAGTGAGGTAAGCGATTACCAGGTGTTTCGCACAAAGTTTATTCAAAATTATGAGCCAGGGTCAATCATGAAAGCGCTTACGTATTTGTCTGCTGTTGAAAAGAGAGTGTTTAATGAAAACCAAACGTACTACGATGCTGGCTTTATTGAAATTAATGGGTGGAAAATTTCAAATTTTGACAAAAAAGGAAGAGGTCTTATTACCTTAGGAGAGGCGTTTGAGCAATCATTGAATACGGGTTCAGTTTTTATTGAGCGGCTTATTGGAAATATCTATTTTTTGAATATGCTTGAAAAATTTAAATTTGATGAAACTCCGCGCGTTGATTTGCCAAACGTCTATGAAGGAAATTTAGAAAATTTAAAAAAATCAGATTTTCGTGAAGTTAATTTCGCAACCGCAAGTTATGGGCACGGTATTTCTGTTTCTCCCGCACACATACTTCAATTTTTAAATGCGATTGCTTTAGATTGCAGGGTGAGAAAACTTTCTTTTGGAGATTATGCTATTTCCGACGGACAAAAATCATTACATGGAAATGCGCAATTGGGGGCATCGGACGCAGCATGTTCAAAAAATACCCTATCTGGAATTCGACATCTGATGGAGCGTGTTATGAAAAATGGATCAGGAAAACAAGCGCAAGTTCCGGGATTTCGCATTGGCGGAAAAACAGGATCTGCGCTTATTCCGGTCAACGGAAAATATACTGACGATGTGATTAATACCTTTCTTATCATGATTCCTTTGAATAACCCGGAGTTTACCATGCTTGTCCGGTTAGACAAGCCAAACGGAGGGCTTGCCATGGTAACTACTGTTCCTACCGCAAAAAGAATGCTTGAATTTTTAGTGAACTACTACAATATACAACCCGACAATACGCAGGAATTGTTACAGGCGCAAAGTAATTAATTTTTATTTTCTCGCTTACATAACATACGACAAAGTCCAGTATGTTGGCTCGCTCGTTTTATGAAAACGCTCGGGTCTGGTTTAACGCGACTATCCTCTCGTCGCTTTGCTCGCTCACATCAAAGATGTTCGCATTTCTTACTTGCTCGCGCAACATACACTTGGGACTTTTCGTGAGTTCGCTGCGAAAATAAAAATTCCATGTATTTTTTTTGTGCGCTACAGCCCCTTCGGGTCTACGCTTGCGGCGTTGAATACACGCCGCGAATGTTTGATTTTTGGTTTATTAAAGATATACTGTTATAAGATATGTTTGAGGAACCCTTTTTTATTCTTTTACTTATAGTCGCAGGGATTTTATACGGGATTCATCTTATATCGCTTCAGGTTTTACTTTTTGCTGTTTTTATTATTGTGGTGTGTTGGGTTATTCTTTTAAAACAAATACGTGCGGAAGAGGAAAAAGAAGTCGCTGAAAAATTAGCATAAAAATAAATCATGCAGATACAATACTTGAAAAGTCAAAATATTATGAAAACATGGATGCTTTTGCTATTTTTCTTTGGACTTGTTGTTGGAATCAGCTTCTTTTTTTCCTATCTTTTAGGGAATAAGTCAATTTTTTATATGGGGGTTGTATTTGCTTTAGTGATGAATGGATTGTCATATTGGTATAGCGATAAATGGGCAATTGCCTTAAATCGTGCTCGTCCTATAGGAGAAAATGAATATAAACAAGTGCAAGAGTCAGTAGCGCGTTTGAGTGTTTTAGCGCAGGTTCCCGTGCCTTCCCTGTATGTCATTGAAAGCAATGCGATGAACGCATTTGCAACTGGACGCGATTACAATCATAGTGCGCTTGCTGTTACCAGCGGTCTTGTTGCGCGTTTAACTCCCGAGCAGCTTGATGGGGTACTTGCGCATGAGATTGGGCATATTAAAAATTATGACATTCGCTTAATGGCCTTAGCTGGGGTACTTGCGGGCTTAGTGAGCATTATTGCAAACTTTTTTTTACGCATGAGTTTGTTTGGAGGAAACAATGATGAAAGGCGAGAAGGGGGGGTTTTGCTTTTGGCACTTGCATTTTTATTTGCGATTTTAGCTCCTCTTTTTGCTCAGCTTTTACATTTAGCAATTTCGCGAAAACGGGAATTCTTAGCTGATGCAACGAGCGCGTATATTACAAAAAATCCAAGGGGACTTGCATCAGCCCTGCGGGAAATTTCTCGTGATGCATTCCCGCTTACGCAAGCCCAGCCGTCAACTGCACATTTATTTATTGCAAATCCGTTTCGATCTCAAAAGGGATTTGCGTCGTGGCTTGGGAATTTATTTGCAACACATCCTGCAATTGAGGAGCGAGTGGAGGTGTTAGAGCAAATGGTGGTGTAGGTATCAGATTTTTGAAATATATCTTTCGTTCGATGTGCTAAGTTTGGCGTTCGCTTCGCGACCGCTCAAGCAAGCCATACCTACCCAAATTTCGCTTGGAATACTATTTTAAAAATTATTGTTTGGGTGGAAAAATATTAGAGATATTATTACTTTGGGGCGTTCTCTCAAAAGATATACTTGCAAATAGGTTTTTCAAATCTCTCTCAAGATAATATTTCAAAAATAAATTGTTCCTTAATTTTTCAATTTTGCAATTTTAAAATTTTTTAATTTCTCAAGAATTTTCCAGCCATCTCCGGCTCCTACAGTGAGTACCCAGTTACCCTTTTGAATATGTTTTTTGAGATAGGATTCAGCTTGCGCGTGTGTCGAAACAAATACGGCTGTTTTTTCACTGCACGCTTTGCGCGCAGCATTTGTAAGAACTTCCGCAAGACCGCTTCCGTCAGCTTGTTTTTTCTTTTTTTCACTTTTTAGTACGTTTTTCAAAAATGTTTGTTCGCGAGCTGATGAGTATGTTTTTAAAATAACCACGTGGTTAAAAAGTGACAATGCTTTTGCAAAATCGTCAAAAAGCTCAAGAGTTCGCGTGTAGGTATGTGATTGAAAAACAATCCATGTTTTTTGGGTGTCAACGCCTCTTGACCGTAGGGAATTTGCAACGCTTGCAACTTCAGTCGGGTGATGTGCGTAATCATCAACCAATGTTATGCCTTTATAGGTACCGTATATTTCAAAGCGACGTTTTACTCCGCGCCATGCCTTTAGAGCAGAAATTATTATTTCTTTGGGAATACCAATTGCATCAGCGGCCGCTGCAGCATGCGCAGCATTGTTTTGATAATGATCCCCGGGAATAGAGAGGGGTTGGGCATAGGGTGTCGGCTGTATTATTTTTATCTGCGGCGAAATTTTTATTCTTTGGGTTGTGATAAGAAGCTGTGGTTGTTGCAATTGCGCAACAAATTTTTCAAATGCACGGGTATAGCTTTCTTTTGTTTTATAGTAGTCGGGATGATCGTAGTCGATATTTAAAAGAACGGTTATTTTAGGGAAGTACTGTAAAAATGCCTCGCGGTATTCATCTGCTTCAATTGCAAAAAATACTTTTTCAAGTTGAGCATCTGAAAATATCGGATCATGAATTGATTTTTTAAGATCTGGTTGTATGGATACGAGCGCATTGCTTTTCCAATTCAATACTTCAGATCCAATAAGTGCAATCGTATTCATCCCTGATTTTTTTAGAATTTCCCCCAGCATTGAGGTGGTTGAGGTTTTTCCATGTGATCCGCATACTGCAATGCCGGTGCATTTATTGAAGAGTTTTGCAACTGCTTCGGGGTAGAGAAGTAAGGGGATATTTTTTTGCAGAGCTTCTTTCACTTCCGGGTTTTCTGCTACAAAACCTCTATCTCGGCGAAAGTATGCTTGAGAAACCACAATGAGATCGATATCTTTTGTGATGTGAGATTTTTTAAATCCTTCAAAAAACACAATGTGTTGTCGTTTCAGTACTTCGTCAGTAAAAAATTTTTCGTGTGTATCGGATCCCGATACTGCGTATCCGAATGCTTTGCAAATATGCGCATATGCGCACATCCCAACTCCCTTGATGCCGATAAAATAAATCTTCTTTTTTTTCATTATGCACACGTAAAAATAAACTACTTTGATATTATAATCATAGTAGATTTATATTTTTACTACAATGGGATTTTTCCTTCTTTTCATCATATTCCTTCTCTTTTTATGGTTTGGATGGGTAGAGCTCAAAGCCGGCAGATGGCAGTGGGCAGTTGTTTTTGTTGTTTCAAGTTTACTCCTTTTTGTGATGGCATATGTGAGTCGGTATTGATCAGCAGGCTCTTCCCGAGCATTGCTGCCATCTTCCGGTTCCGTACTCGTAATGCCAATACTCATTTACATAACGCGCCCATTCATTTTGAAAAAATATTTTTTCAAGATCGGCTCTTCCGGGGCTATTCTGAGACATATTATCAGCGCCATTACGTTTTCCGTAATTAAGATTAAATTTTTTTCCATCGCGTAAGCGTACTAAATATCCATCTACCGCTCCTCCTGTTTGATGAGGAGCCTTACAAGTTGGATCTGGTCTTGCGGCATAACGAGGATTTTGCCCCCAATGATTCCAGATGTTAACTTGATCTTGGTAGCTCCTGTATCCTTGTGTAATAACTATTTTATACCCAAGCGCATGTGCTGCTTGCCCAACTCTCTGAAGATGCGGAAGAATATCCTTTCTAATTTTTTTATTTGATTCAAGACCTTGCCCCGAGATAGCGACTAAATCGGATTCTTGGGGGCATCCCGGAGGGATAATGGCTGTTCTTCCTTGAACCGGTGTTGCGCCTGCGTTTATGACCGGTGCGGCATCAATAATAAATTCAGGTGGATCCAACTTTTTGACGTTATATATAATCAGCTCAGCTTTGAAAATTGCAGGATTTACCCAGTACAAAATTGTGCCAGATATAAAAATAAACGCAAGACCATAAATGGCATTCATGATTATCTGTTTGCCCGCACCTTTTTGGTTGCTTGCGGCACCCAGTATGTATTTAAATGCCCCAAACACCACAAATAAAAATGCTATTGCAACTGCAAGCGTGACGCCAAGATTATAGAGTCCCTGCAAGCAAACTTGGATATTTGCAGTATTTTGTGATCCTATGGATGGCGTGCAATATATACTAATAAAATCGGTAAGGTTCATTATTTAGCGCTGAACAATGTTTTGTGTTTTTCTTGTAAGAATATAATCGTATAAAACCGCAAGATCTCCATTTCGCATACGTACACATCCCCATGTTGGCCTTAGATCATTTTCGTTATCATACCATGATCCATGAATAAGAATGGCAGGCCTTTGGGAATTTACAAGCCGTATGATCCTTTGTCCTAAGTATGGTCCAAGGCTTGATTTACATCCCTTGGGATTATCTAAGCAGGCCTTTTTATCTCCTGCACGAAAATTTCCTATCGTTGTTTTGTTATCTCCTTGGCGCCCTGTTCCCGGGTCGGAACATCCATTCTCACCAAAGCGCACAGGAAGTGATGCAATTTGCTCGTTACGATGATTAAAAATAGCTGCAGTATTATCACTGCAGTCAAAAATAATTTTTCCTATATAAAATTCTCCCCTCCCGTATTGTTGTAGTTGTGTCTCAATGGTTGCCCTTAATTGCGCATTTGAAACCGTTGGGCCTGCTGGGTTGATGCTTGCATTATCTCCATCATAAATAGGTGAGACCTCGGCATCAATTGTCGGCGGATCCAGTTTTGTGACATTATATAAAATCAGCTGGGCATTGAAAATTTCAGGGTTTACCCAGTAGAGAACTGTTCCTGATATGAAAATAATCACAAGTCCTGTTATAGCATTGGTAATCATCTGCTTGCCCGCACCTTTTTGATTTGAAGCTGCTCCGGTTATATATTTGAATGCCCCAAACACTGCGAATAAAAATGCAATTGCGATTGCCAACATGACACCAGCGTTATAGAGGCCCTGCAGACATCCTTGTATATTTCCTGCGGTGTCGCTTTTACAATAAGTTCCGATAAGATCCGTTGCGCTTTGTGCGAACGCAATACCATAAAAGGCGGGCTTTTTTTGCTGAGCGAATTTTTGCATTAAAGCGTTTTGATATTTTGCTGCAGATATTGTTTAATATCCGTAATTGCAATGCGTTGCTGCTGCATGCTGTCGCGGTCACGGATAGTAACAGTATTATCAGTGAGGGTGTTAAAGTCAATCGTGATGCAGTAGGGAGTTCCAATTTCATCCTGCCTTCGATAGCGTTTTCCGACATTTCCATTGTCATCAAATTCACACATTGTATATGTTTTGACGTCGTCAAAAATTTCTTTTGCTTTTGCAACAAGTTCCGGTTTATTTTTTAAAAGCGGAAACACTGCGACTTTTATCGGGGCCATATGCTTTGGAAATTTCATAACAATGCGTACTTCACCTTCAATGTCCTCTTCGGTATATGCTTCACACAGCAGGGCAAGAAAAATTCTTCCTACTCCAACAGACGATTCAACGATATGGGGAATGTATGACTTTCCGCTTTGAGGGTCTTTATAAGAGAGGTCTTTTTTAGAAAAGGTGCTATGTTGCGTTAGATCATAGTTTCCTCGCGCATGAACGCCCTCTAATTCTTTGAATCCAAAAGGGAATTGATATTCAATGTCATATGCTTCTTTTGCATAGAAAACTAAGTTTTCATGTTTGTGCCATTTTAGATTTTTTTCACTTATCCCCATATCAAGATAAGATTGCCATCTATAATTTTTGAGCCATTCATACGCTTCCATTTCTTTGTTTGGCGCAGTAAAATACTGCATTTCCATCTGTTCAAATTCGCGTGTTCTGAAAATAAATTGACGAGCGGTTATTTCATTTCGAAATGCCTTTCCAGTTTGTGCAATACCAAAGGGGATTTGGACGCGCATGGAATCCATGACGTTTTTATAATTTACATAAATACCTTGACATGTTTCTCCGCGCAAATACACAGGGTCTTTATTCCAATCGTCTGTAAAGTTTCCTAAATTCGCTTTGACAAGCAGATTGAATTTTTTTACCGGTGTAAAATCTTTTTTTCCGCATACCGGACAAGTTATTTTTTCCTTATGTGCATCAAAAATTTCATTGATGCGGTCTTCGGACATTTTTTCATCAGCTGTTTGCCCGATATTTTCAAGAAGATGATCAACGCGGAATCGATTGTGGCATGACCTGCACTCTGTTAGGGGATCTGAAAATCCAGATACATGTCCCGATGCTTCCCAAATTTTAGGATGCATAAAAATAGCAGAATCCAATCCAACAATGTCATCCCGTAGTTGCACCATTGTTTTCCACCACTGTTGTTTTATCGCCTGTGCAAGCTCTGCGCCATACGGACCGTAATCATAAATGGCTGAAAATCCGCCGTAAATTTCAGACGACGGATAAATAAATCCCTTTCGTTTTGCAAAGGTTGCAATAGTATCAATTGAATGTTTTTTCATTTTGTTGCTGTATGACTTGCTCTAGATTTACCGCAGGAAGCGTTTGGGAGAATGTTTTTTTAGAATATGTCCCCTGTGCGCTAAATGTCAGAGAATCAAGAATAGTAAATTTTTCAAAATCTCCAAGCGGCGGTGTTATCTCTATTTGAAACGCAATATCAATAGGTTCATATATGACGCCATGATTTGCGGCTATATCTTTGATTTGATAGAGAAAATCACCAGTTTTTTGATTATATGATAAATTTTGCGGGTCAAAATATCCTCCCCATACGCCAGTAAGTTGCACGCCAATAGGGATGTGTGTTTTTAGCTGTATGTTTTCTAGCCCCTCCGCAATGGAGTTTATTTTCATGTGCACGGTAAGGGTTGTTTTTGATCCGGTGGTAGGGGGGAAGGGCCCGCTATTTTGGATGATGTTGTCATAAAAAATAATGGACGGCGCAAGCGAGGCATTTCCTTGAAGAATTTTTTTGTCTTCTGCTCGCACTACAAGTTCGGATGAGAGAATTTGAACTTCCGGTGGAATGGATTGCGTTTGAAGTTGCGCAGAAACTGAAAGAGGGAAGTCCTTATCATTGGGGCTGAAAATGGGATATTCTTTTGGAACCCCCACTTGAAACGTTACAGAACCCTTGCTTTTGGGAAGAATTTTATTAAGTTCTCGTTTGTTGCGCGCATCCCATACAAGAGTATGATTTGATGATGAAAAATATCCGTCAGTTTTAATATCTGAAAAATCAAAAGGACCGTTAAAGTTGATATGAAGCGAGACATCCTGTAGGCTGATGGAACTTTTATTTTCCCAAGAAACCGTATAGGAAATTTGTTGATTCAAGTCCATAACTTTGTTTTCCGGATATGATGAGATATGCAGAACAACAGGCGAGTCAATCGTTTTTACGGCAACAGGAATACCTTCAAGCTGAAATTCTTGTCCCTGATATAGCAAAGTTGGAATAACAGTAAAAATCGGATTAATAGGGATTGAGCTGAATTTTCCAACCATGACTACGTCTGCTTTTTCGCTTTGTGCAATAGTTGGAAAATCCCAAGAAAGATCTCCTTGGTTTTCCGGAACAAAAGAAATAGCATCAAAATTTCCCGGATTTTCAAGAGACAACTTCAAGCCAAATTGTTGGTTTGTGATGTTTGCAAATGAAAATGAAAGTTTAAACGGCTCTTGCACAAACACTTGATTGGGAAACGATGCTTGAAAATCAAACGCGCCTTTTTTAATGGCGATACTCATTTTTTTATCAACTGAAAATCGTTGATTTTTTTTGGGAGGCATATATTCAACAGTTGCCTTTATTTCCGTGACCTGATTTGTTTTTCCCGCAAAAAAAAGTGGAAGCGGAATAGATGTTATGTCTCCGCTTTGAAATGCCCCGATATCTATTTGTTTTGTTTTTGATGTGGGATCGCCTTCAAAATATGCACCATCCCCAAGGTCAACCGTAAGCACAGTATTTTCAAGGGTATATTTTGATTTATTTTTAAGCTGAATTGTATATGCAACGGGGGAGAGCGCTGAAACATCAGAAGGTCCCGATAGTTCAATTGATACGTTATTTATTTTCACCATGCGCCAAAATAGTACAAACCCAAACACTGAAGCGCTTAATAAAAACACAATAAAGGAAAATAAAAATAGTTTTTTTACCGGTAGTACGCTTGTATGTAAGGACTCTTCGGATTCTTCGTGGCGCCAATTTTCAGTTGCGGCGATATTTCTTCGTTGCACTCCCCAAATATTCTTCAAGCTTCCGGGGCGTTTAGACGTTTTTTCTTTATACAGTTCATTCTCAAGTTCATTTTCAAATGTTTCTACCGGTTCTTTGTTTGGGTCTTTTACGTCTGCCATTTCTACAGTTAATTTTAACACTATCGCGTTTTTTACTATCGCATAAATGTTTACTACATATTTTAATTTAGGCACACATAGATATTATGCGGAAATCTGTCTTATGTGGTGGGGAAGGAATTTTGCAAGTGCGGGAGAGTGGCGTTTTGGTTTTTCATCGCGTCCGATTTGTTGCATAACCTGCAGTTCCGCGGGAGTAATTTTATAAAAACTATCGCGTTTGCACATATGACAAAACAACGCTCCTCCATAGAGAAATGCTCCTGCGGTGAATTTTTTTTGACAAAGGGAACAAGAGTGCATATTGGGTGCATACCCGAGGATAGAGAGCACGCGCATTGCAAACCAAATGCGAAATGATCCGGAATGATGCTCCAGTACGGTATCAATGTTTTTTAATTCCGTCCAAAGTTCTTCACTTATCTCAAAAAGAGAAAAAGATGCGATAAAACGCAGTGCCCATAAAAATTCCTTTGGATATTTTTGAAATCCCGCTTTCGGCCCGCCCTGGGGAAGGAAAGAGATAAATCTGAAAAAAGTCCCGTTTGATGAAAGGTAGGATTTTCCAAAATTTCCCGGCTCTAGGGATCCGGATAGTCGACTCGTTGGTCGATACAGCCCCCTTGCGATAGCTTTGATTTTTCCGTTATTTCTTGTTAGAATAGTAGCTTTGATTTTTCCATTATTTCTTGTTAGAATAGTAACAACTCCATCATATTCTTTATGTGCTGTTTTTGAGATAATAATTGTTTCGTCTTTCACATAAAACATATCAATTTTATATTCTCATGAAATATTATAACTCTCCGCCAGACGATAAGCACCTTAATCTTTCGCCTAAATCTTATTTTAATGCAAAGCTTGCGTTGAAATTATTTATTGTTTTGTTTGTAATTGGGATTATTTCTGTTGTCAGTTTTTACGCGGGAAATCAAACAGCTCAAGCGCAGGAGCCATTTTTGCAATCAGAAGATTTTTCCAGTAGAAATTTTCAGCTTTTTTGGGATACATGGACAAAAATAAAACAAGAATATATCGCGCAAGACAAAGTAAGCACGGATAAAGCCGCGCTTGAAGCGGCTCGCGGCTTGGTTAAATCTATTGACGATCCGTATTCTGATTTGTATTCTCCTGAGCGTGGAAAAATTTTTGAAGAGGACTTGAAAGGATCGTTTGGTGGTGTAGGGATGGAAATTGGAGAGAAAAAAGGATTTATTACGGTTGTAGCTCCTCTTTCTGGTTCTCCTGCGGAAAAGGCCGGTATGAAGGCGGGGGATATGATTTTAAAAATTAACGGAGAAGATGCAACGGGAATGACCGCTGAGGTTGCAGTTACTAAAATTAGAGGACAGGTGGGAACTAAGGTAACTTTGGAAGTGATGCGTGAGGGATGGAAAATGCCAAAAGATATTGTGATCGTAAGGGGAAAAATTGAAATTCCAGCTGTTACATCAGAAATGTATTCAGGAAATGTCGGAGTTATTAAAATAAATACGTTTAATCCAAAAACTATCCCTGAATTTGCAATTGGCTATAATAAGATGCGCAATGCTGGGGCAACACGGTTTGTACTGGATCTTCGCAATAATCCGGGTGGGTATCTTGATGTTGCGGTTTCGTTTGCTGAGCTTTTTGTACCTCGAGGAAAATTGGTTTTGAAAGAAGTGTGGGGACCATCAAAAAGTGAAAATAAAGTAGTATCCGAGGGTCCGGGAAGTTTGGCAGGGCTAAAAATGGTTATTTTATTGAATAAGGGGAGCGCATCAGCATCTGAAATTTTTGCCGGCGCGTTACATGACAACCTTAAGACAAAAATTTTGGGAGAAAAAAGCTATGGAAAAGGAAGCGTGCAGCAGATTTTTCCCATAGGCGATCATTTATTAAAATTGACGGTTGGATATTGGTATACTCCGGGCGGGGTGCGCATTGAAGGAACAGGTCTTACTCCGGATGTACCACTTACCGATAAAAATCCTGATGATACCATTGATGAGGTATTACAGAGGGCTGTCGACTATATTAAGCATATATAAACATAGAGAATGACGAAAAGAAAAAAAGTACAAAAAGAGCGATTTTTAAATGTAGTTCTTTTGGATGATGTGAGGGGAGTAGGAAACCGAGGAGAAATAAAAAAAGTAAAACCGGGGTTCTTGCAATTTTTAGAGCGCGAAAAAAAAGCGATGCAGGTGACTCCTGAAAATTTGCACCAGATAGAACAGATGAAATTGATTGCTGAAAAAAATGTTGAAAATAATAAAAAGCGCGCAGAAGGATGGCAGCAAAAAATTTTAGAACATCCGTACGAGGCGCATCTGGTGGTAGGAGAAATGGGAGAGGTATTTAGTTCTATTGGAAAAAATGATATTGAGGCATATTTAAAAGGTATAGGAATTGAGGTTCAAAAAAATGATATTGAGCTTGAGCATTCTATTCGTGAACTTGGAACCTATGAAATTCTTATCCATTTAGGATATGGACTTTCGGCAATATTAAAGATTATCACCTCTGCGGTAACCGGTAAATAATTCAATAAAAAAACCCTGAACCGTGAGTTTCCTAGCCGGGGGAAGGCTGGATGCTCGTGGTGTCGGTCCAGGGATGGTCAACGGATTGTTTCGAGGGTTAACTCGATTCAACCCTCCCATTATCGCTTTGGGGGCTATTTTTATTTTACATGAGGAGATACCTTGTGTCTACTATTTCATATTTTTTTTATTCACATCTTATTCGCAATTTTTGTTTTTTAGTTTTTAAAACAGCACTACACTTAAAGAGATATGGCTGATCAGTTCAAAACATTACCACAAAACGCAGAAGCCGAAGAATCACTTTTAGGAGCGTTGATGATTAAATCGGACGCAATTTTAGGGGTTATTGATTTTTTAAAAGACGAAGATTTTTATAAGCCTGGACATCAAATTATTTTTAGAACAATCGCAGAACTTTTTGAAAAAAGTCAGGCCATTGATATTGTGACGGTGACCAACTCTTTGCGCAATAAAAATCTTATAGAAACCATTGGCGGTCCGGCGTATCTTTTAGGACTTATCAATAAAACGCCATCAGTCCATAATGTTGCGCATTATGCAAAAATCATCAAAGAAAAAAAAGCGCGTAGGGAGTTGATTGGGCTTTCACACCAAATTCAAGAGATCGCGTCCCAAGAAGATCGGCAATCCGAAGAGCTTATTGATGATGTTGAAGCGCGTATGTTTAAAATTGCAGATCAAGTGTATCCGCATCAATTTTATCATATCGCGTCGCTCATTGAGCCGGCGTATGAGAGAATTACGCATTTGATGGAAAATCCTGATAAAAAAGTAAAAGGAGTATCAAGCGGATTTCCTCTTTTAGATGAGTATCTTGGGGGGTTCCACGATTCAGATCTTATTTTGCTTGCCGCGCGACCGTCTTTAGGTAAGACATCTATGGCGCTTCAGATTGCAAAGCATGTTGCAATCAACGAAGGAAGGCCTGTTGGTATTTTTTCACTTGAAATGTCCCGCGATCAAATTGTTGATCGGTTGGTTGCAATGGAGGCGGGGGTAAGTTTATGGAATTTACGCGTGGGAAAATTGGACTCTGAGGGGGAGGTGAGTGATTTGAGTGCAATTTCAGAAGCATTTGATGTACTTTCTAAATCTCCCCTGTATATTGATGATTCTGCTTCTCTTACGCCCCTTCAAATTCGAGGAATGGCACGAAAATTGAAATATCAAGCTGGTGGGGACTTGGGGCTTATTGTCATTGATTATTTGCAGTTGCTTCGTTCACATCGTAGGATTGATAATCGCGTGCAGGAAGTTTCTGAAATTTCTCGCAGTTTAAAAGAATTAGCTCGTGAACTTGGTGTTCCAGTCATTGCGCTTTCTCAGCTTTCGCGCTCTCCCGAACAGCGGCCGGGACAAAACCCTCCAAAGCTATCAGATCTTCGCGAGTCAGGATCTTTGGAACAAGACAGTGATGTAGTTATTTTTATTCATCGCTCTCGCGATGATAATCAAGGCGCGCCGTCTAACGAAGCAAGTATCGTGATTGCAAAACATAGGAACGGACCTTTGGGGGTTGTGAATCTTTACTTCGATCAAGAGTCAGTGTGTTTTGGCACAAACGCGAATTTAGAAGAAATTGCCTATTAAATTGTTTATTGCAAGATTAAAATATTGAAAAATAAAACGCGGCGCCGATTGCTACGTTCGCGAAGCGAAAGTAGCGATGATATCGCGTAGCGATACATCTCGGTGCCGCAAGCGTAAGCCCGAAGGGGTTGTAGCGCATCCGCGGCGCCGATTAGGTGCCGCAAGCTCAGACCCAAGGGGACTGTAGTGCTCAACGCGGACTGTGTTGAAAACAGACCGCGTCAGTCAGGTGGAGTTTCGGGGGTAGCGGGTTTTCTGCTCCCCCACGCAAGCAGCATCATAATCGCGAGTATGGTGTACTGCGGAATATACGTCATTCCCGCAATCACCACAATCGCCAAAATGATGAAGGCAAAACATCCTAGCAGACACGCCACCATACCCATTGCCATTCTCCAGCGAGCTATAAATATTTTAACACTGTATCATTTTTTGTCAATCGTTAGATATATTACTGCTTTATTGTTTTATACTATTTTTATATACTTTTTATTTTAGCCTTTGACTTTTGATATTTTACCTTTATTATGATTCCCCCTATATTTACAAAATTTGTGGAGCTTTTAGATGAATTTCCGGAAATTGGTCCGCGTCAGGCGTGGCGGCTATTTTTTTGGCTTTTGCGGCAAGAGAGCGGAAAACGAAGGCAGTTTTTTGAACTTTTTAAGACCTTATCAGATCAAGTTTCTCATTGTACTATTTGTTATTTTCCCGCAATAGGAGAAATGTGTCATATCTGCGCAGATGTAAAACGCGATCACTCTCGTTTGTGTATTGTTGCGCGCGAGACAGATGTGCTTACTATTGAAAATTCAAAAAAATATAAGGGAAGATATTTTGTATTGGGAGGGCTTATGTTGCCGTATGAAAAACGCGATGATATTTCAAAGCGTTTGCAGGATTTACCAAAGAAATTAAAAAATATCAAAACAGTATTACTCGCTTTGCCCTTTACTCGAGAAGCTGAGCCGACTGCTCAAGAAGTTGAACGCGTATTAAAGCATATTCCGCATATAAAAATTATCAAACCGCAAAAGGGAATTCCCCAGGGCGGCGAGATTGAGTTTTTGGACCCCGAAACGCTTCAAGAGGCACTTTTTAAGCAGGAGTGATATACTTATCATAGATCTTTCGGAAGGGAGAGGCACATGGATAAGAGGGAGTTGAAGCCCTTGGATGTTCTCTTGGGGGTGTGTATTGTTGGTATCTTCTGCCTGTTGTGCGGCATTGCGGTCGTATATCGCATCGCCACCGGGAAAGAGCTGGAGCTTTTTCCGGAACAGGAAGAAGAAGGCAATGGGTA
>Ga0076085_103_pt1 | contig 47885 bp, 42 predicted proteins | sample RifGroC1_FD_68224 | JGI IMG/M metagenome (GOLD analysis project Ga0076085, IMG submission 68224) | Parcubacteria bacterium GW2011_GWC1_41_7 | reverse complement strand
GAAACGGACGATGACCCTTGGATTACCGCCTCAGGAAGCGATACAAGAGACGGAATTGTTGCCTCAAACTTCCTGCCCTTTGGAACAAAAATACGCATTCCTTCTCTTTTTGGAGACAAGGTGTTTATCGTTGAAGACCGCATGAATAGGCGGCATACGGAACGTATTGACGTGTGGATGCCAAGCAAATTTGATGCACTGCTTTTTGGCATTCACCGCAAGGTTCCTGTTGAAATTCTTGAATAAATTCCTCACGAAGATTTTTTTTGCTTTGTAGCTTTCTTTGCGGAAGATTGTTTTGATTTTTGGGTTGTCGGTGTTTTTTTACACTCACGAAGCGCTCGCATAACCGCCTCCCTTTCATTCCACGCAACAGATCCGCTTTGTGTTTCAATGGTATTTTCAGATCCCTTCCCCACAAGCACCACGACATCAGAACGCTGAGCCTGCTTGATAACTTTTACAATTGCACTATAGCGATCCTCGATAACTTCATATTCTTTTTTAAAATCAAACTCCTCTAAATAATTTTTTACCCCCTGTTCAATCGAGCGCATGATAACAAGGGGATCTTCATCAAATGGATCTTCATTGGTAATAACGATATCACTGCAGTATTGAGCCGCAATTTTTCCAATAACAGGCCTCTTCCATTTATCGCGCAACCCTCCCGCAGACCCTATGACACAAAGCATTTTTGGGGGTTTAAAAATAGAAAGGACATTTTTATAGAGATCCTCAATAGATTGAGGCGTATGCGCATAATCAACAATTACCTTAAATCCTTTTGCTGGAATAATATCAAATCGCCCCGAAAGACCCCGAACATGAAACAGAGTATCTTTTGCGCAGGTAAGAGGCAATTCAAGCGCCCGAAGCACCGCAAGGCACGCTAAAATATTGTACAATCCCTGCGTTCCTAAAAGCGAAGAAGAAAAAACTGTTTTTTCAAGAAAAAAACTTAATCCTGTTGTCTTAAACGCGTATCTATCTGGAACAAGGTGGGTATCAGAAGAACCTCCCCGAAGCCCAAAGGTAATTTTTCGCTCTGCGGCAAATCCCAAAAAATAATCTGCATAATCATCGTCTAAATTTGCAACGATTGTTTTCTTTACCGGAACACCCTTAAAATACTTTGTGCCCCCCTTCAAAAGCCGCTCGAACATCTTACCCTTCGCCTGTTTATACTTTTCAAATCCTCCGTGATGTTCAATATGCTCTGGATGAAGGTTTAAAAAAAGCGCAATATCAATATCAATACCTGCATGCCGGTATTGCATAAGCCCCTCCGATGTTGTTTCAATGATTGCAATTTCGCAATTTTTCGAAACAGCGTTCCGCAGAAATTTTTGCAGAAACCATCTTCCGGGCATTGTTGCCCTGCTTTTATTTTCTTGCTTTTCCTCTCCAATAAAAAAATGAGTTGATGAGGAAAGCGCGGTTTTAACTCCTGCATCCTGCAACATATCCCGCAGTAAATACGAAACAGACGTTTTTCCCTTTGTTCCCGTTACACCAATAATCACAATACTGCGCGATGGAAACCGATAGAAAAGCGCTCCGCTTATTCCCCATAGATAATGGTACGCCACAATAAGAAACCGGGGGATATGGGATCTTAATCTTTTTTTTAATTCATGCATCGTATGTCATTATTTTAATGTATCCCTAATAAACGCTCGCACGTTCGTATAATCTCCGATCCCCTCTTTTGGATACAGTCCGTATGCATTTCCATATCCGCCCTCAACAATAATTCGGATTGATCCGTCTTTCCACAGCCCACTTTGGAAATCCGGAATTGCCTCCGTGATGGCATATTGTGATGCTTTTTGTAATTTTGAAAAAAGATCAACAATTTCAACCGGCTTAAGATTTGTGTGGTAATGCTGCTTTGATGACTCAATCGTATACAGCACTGAAAGCGTCTTGTCTTTTGGCATAGTTTGAAGCTCCTGCCCCAATGCCTTCAAAATAGCAACTTGATTTTTCATGCGGAAAAAATCTCCCTCCGGAGCATATCGTGACCGAATAACAAATTCAGCCCATTCACCATTTAAATGATGTTTTCCAGCAGGAAGCGTAAATCCAGATACCGCATCAACCACCGGTCTTTGCAGTGTCACATCAATCCCCCCCGTAGAATCAATAAGCTTCCGCACTAAAGCAAGATCAAATTCAAAGTACCTATCAACATGCATGCCCGAAAATTTACTCACCTCTCGAAGGAGCTCGTCTTGCTTCCCTAAAGGAATAAGTGAGTTTATTTTATATGTTGCATCGCCAATTTGAACAACTAAATCCCTTGGAATATACACGAGCGCTATTCCATTATTTCGTATACTCAAAAGCACAATAGAATCGGTATTTTCGCCACCATAATATCCTGCCCCGGGTTTTCCCAAAAGCAGTATGTTTTCAACCCCCGCATACGCAAACACCTGATCAAATCCCTTGTAATAAAAATAAGTATTAGGAACGCCTGACAAAAAAAATGCAGATAAGGCAGATAACGAAAGGAAAAAAAATATATTTTTAAAAGTCATATTATTGAGCACAAAAGGGCATGCTATGCAGTGCCCTTTTGTACGCGATCGTAGATCAAAACAAATGAATCACGGTAATCAACCAATATTTTATCATTTCTTTTTATTTTTTCAGCCAACACTTCAGTTGCTAAAAATGATTTAATATATTTTTCAAATGCACGCTTAAGGGGACGCGCACCATATGCCGCCTCATACCCAAGCTCGATAATTTTTTCTTTTGCGCTATGCGTCATGTCAACTGAAAATCCAAATTTTTCTTGCAGTTCACCGTTTAGTTGATCAACGTACCTATTAATAATTTTTGACAGATCGTCTTGCGAAAGCGGTTTAAAAAATACCACGGAATCAAAACGATTAATAAGTTCTGCTGGAAAATACGAGGTGAGATTATTTTTTAATTTTTTCGCAACATCTTCAATGTGCTTTCCGCTTTCAATTTCTTTTTTTATGGTTTGTGAGTGTACGTTTGATGTTGCGATAATAATCGTATTTTTAAAATCAACTGCTCTTCCCATCCCGTCTTGTATAGATCCCTCATCAAAAATAGGCAAAAAGATATTCAACACTTGAGGGTGCGCTTTTTCAAACTCATCCAAAAGCAACACCCCGTACGGCATCTGCCGCACCCCTTCAGTTAGTTTTCCCAAAATACTGCCGTCTTCAGACCCGATAAGCTCATCAATATCTTTAGGGGTCTGAAAGGCAACCATATCCAGTTGGAGAAATTGTTTTTTATCTTGAAAATAAATTCTCGCAAGCGTTTTTGCAAGTTCTGTTTTTCCTACCCCCGTTGGACCAATAAATAAAAATACGCCAACCGGGCCTTTTTTTTCAAAGCCCGCTCGATAGGTGCGAAGCACCCGAGAAACCTCCCGTACCGCAAACTCTTGATCAACTAATGTACGATGAATAATCTCCTCTAAATTCTGGAGCGTTTCTCTTTCATCCTCTTCCGGCTTTTGTACCGGAATACCCGATTGTTGTCCAACTAAATCTCCGATAAGCTCCTCTGAAATTTCAGGGATGCGTTCTTTTTTTGCAAATCCGAACGCCCTCTCTAAAACTCCGCGCGCAGATGAAGGGAGCGGCACTGCAGAAATATATTTTTTTGAAAGTGAAACTAAATAAGCAATAGCTTGCGGCGTAATGGAAATTTTTTGCATACGCTCTTGAATCATAGCCTCAAGCGTCAAAAGATGAATCGCTTCTTCTGATGAAATCTCATTGACAAAAACAGCACTAAACATCTGCATAAAAGATCCTTGTTGTTTCATACGGGCAAACCCCTCGGGCGTGGTGGATGCGATAATTGAAACAGATCGTCCGGATAAAAATGGCTGGAGAGTAATAAGAGGAGATGGGGTAATGCCGGAGAGAAAAAGTGTTTCAATGTCGGGAATATATAAAATGACATTTCCCGCATTAGATGCCTCGCCAAGCGCCCGAAGAAGCACTTGTTGAAATTCCTCTCCGCTGTTTCCGTACAATTGTCCAAGATGTAATTCGATAAGGCGCATATCATATAATTCTTCCGCAACTTTATCATGCGCAATAAGCCATGCAAGGTGCCAGACCAAAGATTGTTTTCCGACTCCCTCGTTTCCAACCAAAAGACCCGAAAATTGAATGCCTTTATTTGCAAGAGAAAGAACTTCCTGCAGTTCTTTGCGGTGGCCAATCAAAAATCCCACCCATTGCTCCCTTGCAAGAAATGTAAGGTCTATTCCGTGGGCATCTAAAAAAGGCGTCGGCCGAGAAGACCATGTGCGCGTTCTCCATCGCACCCTGCCTTTACCAAAAGAAAAATTCATAAGCGGTTGCATTCCAAGCGACTTTTTTAGATTTCTTCGATATGCCCACTTCATAAATGCCGCTCGCACAAATTCTTTTTGAATGCCATGCATTTCGCACACATGTTGCACCTCAAAATTTCCGCACTCCACAAGAGCTAAAAATAAAATTTCTGGGGTAATTGCGGGGTATAAAATAGTTTGTGCGATTGCCTTTGCAGACGCGGTAAGCGGAAGAATGTTTTCTCGCGCAGTATATGCCGCCTGTTTTTGCATATCCACGTCTAGAATCACTTTTTTCTCAGAAAGCGCCCCGTACACATCTCGATATACCCTTCTTACATCAATACGCAATATACGAAAAAGCACTCGCACAGAAGAAAATTGGAGTAATTTCAACATAAGCATAAGTTGGGGATTTTCAGTGTGCGCATATTCGGCATCTTTGTGCGCATCAAGAAGTACATCGAGTGTTTCTTGCGTACAAAAATCTGCAATATTTTCGCAGTGCTGAAATCGAAGATCTTTCAGTGCAATGCGCTTTCCCCATCCGAAATAAAATCCAAAAATAAGAAGCATCCAAAATCCAAAAATCCGAAGAATGCCTATTTGCGTGGTAAAGAAAGTAATTCCAAGAACAACAAAAAGGACCCGAATACTGAAACTCAAAATGCGAAAAAGAAATTTTTGATTTTTAGGCAAAAATAATGGTTTGTAATCAAAATGATTCATTTATGCGGCAGAAAAAAGAAAATAAGATATAAAAAATGGCAACCCGACCCAAAAAATCCACATGCTTAAAAATAAAACAAATAAGCAAATACTTGAAATAAGACCCGCAACAATAAGACACGCTCTCCAGGGGATTGCAAATATATACCCTCCAAAAGAATAATCGCGATACAGGGGTTCAAAAAAGTGCTTCATATTTGCAGTTATTCCAAATACCCTATTGAGATGTGCAAATTGTTCGAAAAAAAACCGCCACAGTACTGTTGTTTGACGAATAAAATAATACTCAAAAAATAGCGCAATATTTCTATAGAGTTCAAAAAAAAGAGATGTGATCATGATGTAAAAAGAGAGTGTGTGGGTGCTTGGGGGGCATATTGCATCGACACAACTCCGTACTCTCCGTCATACCCGGGACGAACAAACACATCACCTGCACGCACCGCGTCAATTGCATGTATCACTACGCCTGGAATAGGAAGATGTGATACTGGTTTATCCGACAACATAAGCGCAAACTCGCTGCCAAATTCTTTTATACATACATCATACAGCGCATTGACTTAACGCCCTTACCGCACGCGGGACACATATATTTATTTTTCTTGCTCTCCTTTGGGGAAAGACATACTCCGCATATGCGATGCCCGTCAAAATGATACTTCCCCTCTTCGGGATAAAATTCTATCGTACGTACGATCGTATTTTTCTTTTCTTTTCTATCAAGTGCCTTTTTAATGTGCAAAAACGATAATTCTTCCAATTTCAATACTGTCGCTTCTCTACCAACACGATGTGGCTGGGCGGAGTGCGCATCAGAAAATGAAACAAGAGAAAAAGGATCAAGCTGTGAAAGGCGCCAGTTCATCTGCGGATCAGACGAAAGCCCGGTTTCAACAGCAAAAATGTGCGGTGTAAGATCCCCAAACGCGTCCTCCATACTCTCAAACCCGCTGTGCGATCCAAACACCGAGAACCAGGGCGTCCAAATATGCGCTGGAATAAAGATAGCGTGCTCATCAACTTCCAAAACCATCCGCAATACCTCTTTTGGGTCAATGCCTAAAATTGGCCTGCCGTCTGATGCAACATTTACGCCAAGTAAAAGCAGCTTTCGCACAAGCCGGTCAACGGACAAGAAAGATGGAAACATAATAACATAGTGCATGCGATAACATTTTCCGTCCCGTGAAAAAATAGAACTCAGCTCAGTAGAGAGCACAAAACGCATAGTGGCACCGTCTTTTTTGAGTGCAAAAATACCAGGGGTTACTTCAATAAGTTTTTCCTTGATCTCGCTGAGCCACTTTGGGTGCGTGATGTCTGCGCTTGCAATAATATCAAGGCCTTTTTGCGCGCCACATGCGGCGAGGTGTTCAAGGTCTAATTGTTTTGAACATGCCCGCGAATATTTTGAATGCACGTGCAAATCTACAAAAAACTCCTTCATTCTTAGATTATAACGTGCAATAGAGGGAGGCGCATACCATATGCGCCTTAAAAAAATATTTTATGTATCGTCCTACTATGGATTGCCAAAAAAACCACGTGTAAGAGTTAAAATCGCAGATGCTACTAATATAATAAGGTACCCTAAAATAGCAAATCTAACATAGTCTTTTCCTTTATTAATGTTTGCTTGATTAAACGGCACAAACAAATAAAATATACCGCCTAAAACTACCATCAACACAAAAAGTGGTGGGGCAAGTTGATCTTGAATAAAGACACGCAATCGCTCAGCAATAGTGTCTGGGCCAACTTTTTTGTACCCCTCAGGGCTTGCATCATTTCCAAAAATTCCAACCGGCATAACTGCAATTGGCTGTTTTTCAATGGAAACTTCAACGCTTCCTGGGGTTATAGATAAAATAAGTTGAGATAGTTGTTGCACACTTTGTGTCAACTGCTGCATGTTTTGCTCCGCAATACCAAGATATCGATCAACCTCTGATGGATTTCTTAAAATATTTTTTAATGCTGCAGTTATTTGATTTGTATTATTTGCTGTATTTTTCGTATTTTCTGCCCACTTACCGACGTTATCAAAATTAATCCCCTCACTCGCCTTCCCCTTCCAAGTCTCAATGGAATTTAAATTTATTTTTAAATCATCTAGTAACTTTGAAAGCCGCTGCATAGTGGGCTTTGCAGATCCATCTGGACCAATAAATGCGTCATGAACTGCCCCTGATCCATCAAGGGCTGTTTTTAAATCTCCTAAAACTTCCTTTGTCCCTCCAACATCTTTCCATCCGATATGCAAAATCCATTTCCAAGTGCTATCAGATGGCTTATAAGTACCTTTTAACCCCTGACCAAGCCCCTCTAAGTAATTACCCACTGCGACAAATTGTGGACGGTAAAAATTATATCTTCCGCAATAATGCGTAAGGACGCTTATTACTGCAGGATTATTTTTGAGATGCGCCTCATTACTGCTGGTACCCGGAGTATCAAAGGATCCCTCAATTGTTTTTTTCCAGTGCTCTGCTTTTGTATCAAAAAAAATAGGCATAGGCGTTCCTAAAATAGTTATTGAAAATTTTTCTGGGCGCAAAGAATCCATTTTCGTTAGATTTGCATGATCAACGTGAATATCTAAAAAATTACGGGCAAACCAAATACTACGCGAACCATCCCACCATCCCCAAAAAGGGTATTGAGGATAAAGATATGCTGTAGTACTGGGAGGCACCTCTACGGTACACGCTTGAAGCTCCCGATCTTGCCCACTTTCCTGCGGCCATGCAGCACCAAGATTAATTTTATCAATTTGCTGCACCAGTAAACTAATCTGATTTTTGATTGTGCCAACATTTACTGCCAGTGGAGCACCTTGCGCAAAAGAAACGCCTGAAACCCCCATAAGCCCTAAAAATAAAAAAACGATAAAAAATCTTTTCATTAGTTTCCGCCGATTTGTTTCACAATATCGCGAAGCACTGTTGCGCTAAACACAATCACAAATCCAACCGACGACCAAATGAGAATTGCTTTTGCTGCCTCTACCCCCTTTGCGCTTACGGGTGAAAAAATTAAATACGCGCCTGATATTGTAATTGCCAAAACAAAAAGTACCACCGCAAGGGGTTTAAGCGCGTTAGTAAAGGCAACAATGCAATTTAAAATCGCGTTTAATCCTTTTGCTCCGCTCGCGCACTCCGGAGCAGACTCTGGACGTATTTGGTTATAAAAAAATCTTGGGTTTGAAGCGTCTTCAGCGCTTACTGTACTTGTTACGGCATACGAAATATGCGTTATAAAAAGGGCCAACAATATGAAGAGAATATATTTTTTTCTTCTATGCATCTTTTTGTATGTAGTGTAATTCAATTCCCGATGATTTAGGAGCTGGCGCAAGTTTCGGACCCAAAATATCAAGAACTAAATCAATAATAAACAAAGAAAGGAGCACGAGAATATACCCAATAAGCGCGTCATAGATAAGCGACTTGCCTCGTCCTTGATTCCCGGGATTAGCACCGGCCGTCATAAGCAGTACCCCTCCCCAAAGCACAAACACAAGCGCGATTAGTCCCGAAACATTAATAATAAATCGAATAAGGCGCTGAATGGTATCAGTCAAGTCTTTCCAGGTGCATCCCTCCCCCCAGCTGATAATATTTTTAGAATTTGTAAAATCGCCCGTATTAGTACTTGTTCCAGTTTCTCCTGTTTTGATATTTACCGGACTGCAATTTTTATTCACAATCGGGTACCAATCGTTTGCCGCATAGATAAATTGAGTGCCCAAAAAAACAATGGCAATAAATATAAAAAACCTCACTTTCATCTGATGATAAACTTAGGAACTTGTTTATAGCGAATGAGCGACTCGGTGTCTTTTCGATTTGCGATCCAGTTTGCAAAATCGCTATCCAACTCACTTCGCAACATATCTTTATTGATACTCGCAAACGCATCAGATATAATAAGCTCTCGAAAAAGCATTTCTTCATCACCGCTTAAGTTTTTCCCCGCCTCTATTTTAACCGGGGGTTGCTTGATGCTTTTTATAAAATCGTCGTATTGCTCATCTAGCGTTTGAAGAACGAGCCACCCTTCTTTTTCATGGCTCGAGAGTACCCCAAAAAATCTGCCGTCAAAATAATTTGCCTGTTTTGCGCTTTCGCTGTTTTTTGGTAAGCTCGCAATGCCATATGAAAATCTGGCATTGCGCTTTTCAATTACATCTTTAAAGCTGTACATGTCAATCACCATTGCGGTCTTTTCTTGCAAAAATGCCTCGCGACTAAGCGGCATATTCGGATGCCATGAAAACGTTTCAAGCCCCGGATTTGCAAATACCGTCAACGCATCAAGTGTTGCAATAAATGATTTTCCAACATCACTGCTATTGTTGAGGCGCACGGTGGGATTCAACATTTTCCAATAAGCCAAAAAAATCTCTTGATTGTGGAAAATATTTTCCGCAGTTCCTAAGGCGATAGGACTAAGCTCTATATTCCCCTGCGCGTCAACCTTTTTAAGCGCTGGAATTGCCTCTTTGAGCTCTTGTAATGTCCCAGGGGGAGCACTGAATCCCTTTGATTGTAAAAGTTCCTTATTCCAAAATACCACAAGTGCGTCATAGCTTATCGGGTATGCTAAAAATTCCTTCCCAAGCGCCTGTTTAATACTATCGGGATATGCGGAAAACAAAAGTTTTTGCGTGTTGTCTTTTTGCGGCTGCGGGGCAAAAAAATCTTTGTGTTTTAAAAGATATTCTCCTGAAATATACACTATTGCGGGCCCCTCCCCGGAGGCGGCAGAAGATGCTAATTCCTGTTCAATATCAGACATATTTTTTTTCACAATCTTCAACTTAATACAATATTTTTTTTGCACACTATCACGCACCTTTCGAAAAACGCCCCGATCAAACGGAGACCACAAGATGATTTCCTTATTGAAACAATTTGTTTGCACGGAAGAAGGGGCTGGTTTTTTATTTTTTAAAAAAACAATTCCAATAAAAATCCCAAAAATAATAATGAGAATGCCGGCAATAAGAAAAACTTTTTTTACGCTCATGTCCTTAGGAAGCTTTTACGATGTACGCATTATAATTATCGCTTATGTGTAAGATTTCAACAAGCGTAAGCCCTATGTTTTTGATATTTTTTTGAATCTCTTCGCTCACATGCGGCTGTACTTTTGAAAACAGTATATTTTTTTCTTGCTCTACAATCGCAATAACTCCGCCCCTTTGAACAATACGTTTTGCTTCTTTTAAAATTAAGGGTCCGTTTTTTTCTCCTACGCGAAGTTGACTTAAAAAAACCGCTTGAAAAAAATTGTTTTCAAATGAGGTGTGTTGCCCATTCTCCAGGGCGCATATAATAGTGCGAAACCCCAACAAATGTGCGAGTTCTTGAGTTTCCTTCACCGCGTCTTCTTGGATATCAATAGCATACACTCTTCCTTCGGGGCCTAATTTTTCAGCAAGAAGCGCGGCAAAATATCCCCCACCGCACCCAATGTCGCATACGCGCATGCCGGGCAAAAAATAAAGTTTTTGAAACAGTTGTTGCACAACGGCATCCGGCTGTAAAAACATGGTTATAAACAGTATAAATTCGAAGCACAAAATTCGAAAATAAAACTCGGATAACGTATACTACCAATTTTCTCTATATCCCCTAGGCGAGATTTATATGGGTCACAATAACTTTATTATTACAATTAAACGAAAGATAGATTCCTAAGATAGCCATTAAAAAATCCCTACAAAACAATAACTGATGAAACTGATTGTGTTGCAGGTTGCGGCTGATTGGTACGTTTTTGTGTTTTAAGTTTTCCTACATCAAGTTGCGCAACGCCGCCATTCGCATACCACACATGTGCGTCAGGATTGATAGTTTCTGCGTGTACAAGCACTCCCCATTTCTCGTTTTCATCAAAAATTTTAATACCCCTTCCTCCGCGTTGCTGCAATTTAAACTCTCCCATATCAACTTTTTTCCAAAATCCATTTTCAAAAGCAAGAAGGAGCAGCTTCTTTTCGCATATACCAGCAGAGAGAACACTATCTCCGTCCTTTATTTGCACATTCATAATTTTGACCCCACGAGCAGTTTTTCCCTGCTCTCCTAGGGTATCTTTAAATGCAAGGCTCATTCCTTTTTTTGTTACGATAAAAAAATTATTTTTTAAATAGGGAATAACATCAACAACCTCATCTCCTTCTTGCAGTTTTATGACTTGTGTTCCTGTGCGTTTTTGTGACAGCGCCTCTTGGATGTTTAACTTTTTTCCAAAACCGTTTTTTGTCACTATAAAAAGATGGGTGTCGGTTTCTTGCGCAATAAATGTTTTAAAGATATGGTCGTCTTTATCAAGCGTCAAAAGCGACTCTAAATATTTTTCGCTCTGGTGAAACTGTGCTGATTGGACCTGATACATGCGTCCTCCGCGGCTCATTGCCCAAATTTTTTCCTTCGTATTGATGAGGTACACTTTTCCAAATTCTTCTTTATTTTTAACAATTTTACTCAGCGCGGTATCTTGCGCAAATGTCCGCACGAATCCCCTTTGGTTTACCAAGAGCGCAATGTTTTCATCAATAATCTCTTCTTCATCCGATCCCCCCTCAATTTCTTCTTTTCGTATTTCTGTTCTACGCTTGTCTGCGTATTTTGTCTTGATTTCAGACAGTTCTTTCTTAATAACATCTGCGATTTTCTTCGGGCTCTTCAAAATTGCCTCCAATTCTCGCGCAAGTTTATTTTTTTCATCAAGTTCTTGTTTTATTTTGAGCTGTTCTAAGTTGGTAAGCGTGCGAAGCGGCATTTCTAAAATAACTTCTACTTGCCGGTCAGACAGCACAAATTTTTTCTTTAAATTTACCTTCGCGTCTTCTTTGTCCTTTGATTTTCTGATGATCCCAATTGCTAAATCTATTTTGTCAAGCACCTTCACCAACCCTTCCAAAATATGAATGCGCTCTTTTGCCCGATCTAAATCGTATTTTGTCCGGCGATAGATAACCTGTTTGCGATGCCCGATCCATTCAGCTAAAATTTCTTTCAAATTGAAAAGTTTCGGTTGAATACCATTTTGAATGGCAACAAGATTGTAATAAAAATTTTTCTGCAAATCAGTCAACCTAAATAAACGCTCCAAAATTACTTCCGGCTTTGCGTCATCTTTCAATTCCACAACAACGCGAATGCCCGTCCGATCAGACTCGTCCCGAACATCCTTAATTTGCGGAACGGTTTTTTCAAGGGCAAGAAGCGCAATTTGTCTTACTAAATCTGACTTGTTTACTTGCCAAGGAATTTCGGTAATGAGAATGCGATCTTTTTTCTTGCTTTCATCAACAACCGCCCTTCCACGCACGGTAATTCCCCCTCGTCCTTCGCTATAACACTTCACAAGCGATTTTTGTCCGTACACAATACCTCCAGTTGGAAAATCCGGTCCCTTAATAATCTGCAGAAGATCTTTAATGGTTGCTTTTTCGTTATCAAGCAAAAAAAGAGTCGCATCAATAACCTCCTCCAAGTTGTGCGTTGGAATGTTTGTTGCCATACCAACTGCAATACCCAAAGATCCATTCAGCAGTAAATGCGGAACCTTTGAGGGAAAAACAACGGGTTCTTTTTTGGTATTGTCATAGTTTGGCGCAAAATCAACGGTATCTTTTTCAATATCCGCGATAAGCTCTTCGGAAATTTTAGTCAGTTTTGCTTCAGTATACCGATATGCCGCCGCAGGATCTCCGTCAATCGATCCAAAGTTTCCCTGCCCCCATACCAGCGGATATCGCAATGAAAAATTTTGCCCCAATCGAACGAGGGCGTCATAAACGGAGATATCCCCATGTGGATGGTATCGCGCAATGATATTTCCCACGATGTTTGCGCATTTAGTAAATTTCGCGCTCGGCAAAAGTCCAAGCTCGCGCATGGTATAGACAATTCTACGTTGAACGGGCTTCAATCCATCGCGCACATCAGGAAGCGCACGCGATACGATAACCGACATCGCATAATCCAAATAAGATTGTTTTAACTCTTCGCTAATGGAACGATCAAATATATGTTCGGACATAAAATATACAGATTAATAACAAAAGGTTTTTTATTTTACGGCAATTTTAATTTTTCAATATTTTAATTTTGAAATTTTCAAAGTTACTATCTAAAAATTCCCCGTATAGCATGAACAGCATTCGCTCCTCCTGCCTTAAGGGCGTTTGCGGTACCAATAACTACAATGTCGCTTGGAGCTGGATCCGGACCTAAAAATGACACGACGTGTCCACCTTGAAACCACCATAAGAACATAATAATAATAAAAAGAGATATGGTGTATGAAAAAATACGAAGTTTTTCGTTTTTCATCCTTGTAAAAAATGGCAAATTGGCTCTAATTTGTTCTTTTTTAGGCTAATTTCCTTACCCTTTTGTATCTCGCACCCAGCAACTTGAACGGCTTTATCAAGAGTGACAAAAACCTTTGTTTTAAAGCGATTTTTTAGGTCAGAGAGATCTTTAGAATTTTTCATAATAATAACATCAATGGCGCCAAATTGTTCTTGTATTTTTTGGGCCATTTTTTCAGGTAAATCGCCCTGTGTGTATAAAATGTTTATATCGTTTGATATGACAAAAGAATAGGTTTTTCCAGAATACCCGTAAATGGAAATTCCCTTTAATTCATATTCCCCCGGAAGGTTGAAATTTGTGTCATGATGTACATTTTGCGCTGGTTCTGTTACAATATTGACACTGCCTTCAACAACCCGTTGAGGGTCTAAGTATATTTTTGTTGAATTTTCCAGCTCAATAAGACACGCGTTTTCAAGCTTTTTTATTTTCATTCTTTGTGTGGCGGCCGCTCATCATTTATTAAAAAGACGCGCCGCAAAAAAAATTAATGATCAATAGAAAGCCGGCACAAAACCAAAAATCAGAGTTTTTGCGACTCCCTAAAAACATCATTATCGGGTCACTTATTAACGGTACTGTGTTAAAAAAGCGCCGCGGAGAGATGTTTGTTGATCTTCTTCATTACGGAGTAGGGCGCATTTATGGGCGGGAATATCAAGCATGCAAAAAATTAATTGACCGCGTGCGCGAAGGAGAAGAAGTGGTTGCAAAAATACTTGGCGTTGATGATGGATTTGGAAACTACGAAATTGTTCTGCATGACGTACAGGAAATCAATAAGTGGGCAAAAATTTCAGAATGCATTAAAAATAAAACAATTTTGCGCCTTCCTGTTCTAGAGGCAAACCGGGGAGGGCTCATTGTTGAAGTTGAGGGGGTGCGTGGATTTGTTCCTGTTTCCCAGCTCACTCCGCAGCATTACCCACGAGTTCAAGGAGACGATAAAAATCTTATTCTTGCAACTCTTAAGCAACTGGTGGCCCAAGAGCTTTCACTTCGCATTATTTCATCAGATCCGGCGTCGGGAAAACTTATTTTGTCCGAACGCTTAGGAATGAGCGAATCGTATCACGAAGAACTAAAAAAATATTCAGAGGGTCAGATTATCTCTGGGCGCATTGTGGGGGTAAGCGCGTTTGGACTCTTTATTCGATTTCAAGATAATCCCCCGCTTGAAGGATTGGTTCACATCTCTGAAATTCCAGAAAAAATGCAAGATATTGAAGAACGATTTAAAATTGGAGATGAAGCTCAAGTAAAAATCATAAAAATAGATTCAGACCGCGTAAACTTGTCTATAAAAGATTTAAGTGAAGATCCGTGGGTTACCTTTGAAAAGTCACACAACCAAGGTGATGCCCTCCAAGGAACTGTCGTTGAAAACAACCAAGATATCTTTGTGATTATTGAAGTTGAACGCGGTATTCGCGGTATTGTCTTTGAAAATATTCAAGAGCTTGAAGTAGGATCAACACATACATTTAAAATCATTGAAATAAATCCGACAGAAAAGAAATTGATTCTTTCGTATGAGAAATAACTGGACTCGATATATCATAATAACCCTTGTTGTTTTTTTTGCGCTCGGCAGCATACTCTCTGCCCTTGAAAAAGGAGCATCAAAAGAGGTCACGTTGTTTGAGTTTATGGAACAAATTAAAAACAACCAAGTAAAACAGGTTGTTATATTTGAAGACCAGCTTCTTGGTGAAAAAGCAGATAAAACGCTCATAAAAACAACAAAGGAGCCCCAGGTTTCCTTTTGGGAAATTATGAATTCCCAAGAAATTGCAACTCCAACTCTTGCGTCCTTAAGTGTCCGTACGCAAGGATTTCAGTGGAAAGATGTGTTTGTAGGACTCCTTATGAACGTATTGCCATTTTTGATTCTAATTTGGATTTTTTGGCAAATGTTTTCTCAGGCGCAAAAAGGCGCGGGCCAAGCATTTACTTTTTCGCGCTCTGGAATCCGAGTATACGATCCGGAAAAAGACAAAATTACCTTTAACGAGGTTGCAGGGCTCAAAGAAGCAAAGGAGGAACTTCAAGAAGTTGTTGAATTTTTGAAAACCCCTGAACGATTCTTAGATTTAGGAGCCCGCATTCCTCGCGGAGTACTTCTTATTGGAATGCCGGGAACGGGAAAAACTCTCCTTGCTCGGGCCGTTGCAGGAGAAGCTCAGGTTCCGTTTTTTTATATCTCGGGATCTGAATTTGTTGAACTGTTTGTGGGTATCGGAGCGTCGCGTGTACGAGATGCCTTTTCACTTGCAAAAAAAAGCGGCCCCTCAATTTTGTTTATTGATGAAATTGACGCCGTAGGACGTGTGCGCGGAGCAGGAATTGGCGGAGGACACGATGAACGCGAACAAACCCTCAATCAAATTTTGGTTGAAATGGATGGGTTTGAAAAAGAAACGCGCGTCATTGTCCTTGCTGCAACAAATCGCCCAGATATTCTAGATCCTGCCCTGCTTCGTCCCGGACGATTTGATAGACGCATCACAATGGACCTGCCAAATATCAAAGAACGTGAAGAAATTTTAAGAATTCATCTCAAGCATAAAAAAGTGGGCCGCGTACAACTGAGACAGGTATCAGAACGCACCTCTGGATTTTCGGGTGCAGATCTTGCAAACCTCTGTAATGAGGCAGCGATTTTAACTGCTCGAAGAAACAAAAAAGAAATAACTCAAAGCGAACTACTTGAATCAATTGAAAAAATTATCCTAGGACCCGAAAAAAAATCTCGCGTTTCGTCAAAGCAGGAGCGAGAAGTTGCCGCATATCATGAAGCGGGGCATGCTGTTGTTGCGCACTACCTTCCCCTTTCTCATCCGGTGCAAAAAGTGTCCATCATCGCACGAGGACGTGCAGGTGGATATACCCTCAAGGCGCCAACTGAAGAAAAAAGTTTTCACTTCAAAAAAGAATTTCTTGATGAATTGGCGGTGCTTCTTGCTGGGTATGCCGCAGAGCTTACCATGTTTCAAGACACCTCAACTGGGGCAAGCAGTGATCTTGAAATTGCAAATGATTTAGCGCGGCAACTTATCACTCGCTTTGGCATGTCCGAAACACTTGGACCTGTTACCGCTGGAAAAACCCATGAGGCGGTATTTTTAGGAAAAGATATGGGAGCGGAAAAAAATTATTCTGAAAAAACCGCAGAGGCAATTGATGCAGAGTTGAAAAAAATTTTAGAAAACGCACTCGCTCTTGCGCAACGCGTCATTGATAAAAAGAAAAAACAGTTCGATGATATTGCACAATATCTGCTTAAAAAAGAAGTGATTGAAAAGGCCGCGTTTGAGCGGCTGATAAAAGACCCTAAGGGATCATTTACTCTTTAAAGAACCCCAAGCACTCGTCCAATTTCTTCAACCGTGGTAAGTTTTTGCAATAATTTAAGCACCCCATCTTCTTTGAGTGTTACGAATCCTTCTTTTCGCGCGACTTCAAATAGCTTAATTTCAGATGGAGTTTCATAGACAACTTGCTCTATGGCCGGCGTAACGCGCAAAAGCTCAAAAACCCCCACACGTCCCTTATACCCGCTTTTATGACATGCCTCGCACCCCCCTCCGGACTCGTAAATTTGAATATTGGAAACATCAATATTTGCTTTTGCGTGCTGAGGAATATTTGCAATAATATCAAGAATTTTTTTCTTTAAGTCCTCGGGCGGCGAAACAAGCTTTCCGCATGATGTACAAATGCGCCTAACGAGTCGTTGCGCAATGATAAGCCGCAAGCTTGGTGGAATAAGTGTTTTTTCAACCTTTAAATTTAAAAGACGCGGGATAGCACCCAATGAATCATTGGTATGAAGAGTTGAGAGCACCAAATGTCCAGTGAGTGCCGAATTGATGGCGATCTCTGCGGTTTCATTATCGCGAATTTCACCAATAAGAATAATATCTGGGTCTTGGCGTAAAATAGATCTCAATCCAGAAGCAAAGGTATATCCATGGCGCGCATCAACCTGGGTCTGCGAAATACCATCCATATGATACTCAATAGGGTCTTCAACGGTGATAATTTTAATTTCAGGCCGTTTAATCTTATTTAAAATAGCGTACAGCGTAGTTGTTTTACCTGACCCCGTTGGACCTGTGTTTAAAATAAGGCCATTCGGAAGTTCTATGGTGCGCTTCATAATTTCATAGTCATCTGTCCGAAATCCCATATCCTTTAAGTCAACCACAATAGACCTTGGATCTAAAAGACGCATAACAATGGTCTCATCGTATGCGCTTGGAATGGTTGAGAGTCGAATGTCAATAGTGAGATCTTTTAGCAGTATGGAAAATTTTCCATCCTGCGGCTTATTTTCAACATTCACAAGCAGCTTTGCCGCAAGTTTGATTCTATTTTTAATAAGCACGTAAATATTTTTTGGAAACTGCGCAACAACAACAAGAACTCCGTCAATGCGATACTTAACAAGAATCTCATGCTCCGATGGCTCCATATGAATATCCGATGCGCCAAGCGTTGAAGCCCCCGAAAGAAGATATTCCAAAATAACAAATGGATTTTCTTTTGCAATTTGTGCAATAATTTTTTTAAGGTCATCAATTCCTTTAATTTCTTCGGAAACCTTAGTTAAAATTGCCTCTTGAATATCCAACCCCTCCAAATATCTCACCTTTTTTTCCTTGATAAACCGATATTCTTCTAGTGCTTTATGAAAACTGCTCTCAGATATAATACCTTTTGTAACAATAAATCCCTGATTGGTTAGTTCTTGAATATATTGGTTGATTTCAGCAGATGTAGGGTTAATAACCCCTACCACGAGGCTATTCATTCTTTTTTCAATGCCGATGATTTTTAGTTTTTTTGCAATCGCTTCGGGAATAATGCGAAGCGCGTCAGGATCAACGCGACGAAATCCTACTTCAATATACCGAAGTCCTAATGCGTGTGCAAGACGCTTACTGATATCTTCTTCTTCGTCGTTTTTTATTTTTTGAAATACTTCTTCTTCTTCTTTATCAAATTCATACTTTTGTGTCATAATTAGATTATAACGTTATAACGCAAAGACGCAGTAAAAATTTGCATATATGGGTACTCATTCTCGGCATATTAAAAAACAGATGCGCAAAAAAGTATTGCGCGATATTTTTATTTTAGCGGGGGTTGGTGTATTTTTTTGTGTATCACTTTTACTTGTATGGTTTAGCGTGGTAAGCATCACCCTTCCACAACCCGATGTTTTAGGACAAAAAATGTCAAGTGGAAGCACTCAAATATATGATCGCACCGGGAAAATACTACTGTACGAAGTGGGAACACGACGATTTTGGGTGTCGTACAAAGAAATTCCTAAAAATGTCGTGCTTGGACTTTTAGCCGCAGAAGACAGTGAATTTTTTTATCATGGCGGTATTAGTGTTCGCGGATTTCTAAGGGCTGTATGGACAAACCTTAAAAGCGGTTCATTTGAGCAGGGCGGCTCAACAATTACTCAGCAACTTGCTCGAACAATCTTCCTCACTCAAGAAAAAACAGTGCCTCGAAAACTAAAAGAAGCGGTGCTTGCGATTGAAATTGAACGAAAGTATTCAAAAGAAGAAATTTTAACCTTTTATCTCAATAGTATAAATTTTGGCGAAGGAAATTATGGCATTAAGGCCGCCGCTGATTTTTATTTTGGAAAAGATTTAAAAAGTTTAACGTGGGAAGAAATCGCAACCCTTATGTCAATTCCAAAATCTCCCTATTACTATACGCCGGCAAAACCAGAAAATGCGGCCCGTGTACTTCGAAGACGAAACTATATTCTTTTACGTCTGAAGGAATTGGGATGGATAGATGAACGCGAATACACTACCGCAAAAGAAAAACCCGTAAAAACTATCGGGAAAAAATATTTCAAAATTGTTGCGCCGCACTTTGTGCTTGATGTAAAAGCAGTTTTGGAAAATATGTTTCCCAAGGCAAACCTTGAAACTGCTGGATTGACCGTTATTTCAACCCTTGATTACGATATGCAGCGCGTTGCGGAAAATGCCATTGAAAAAGGAGCGGCTCAAAATGAAAAAAAATATGGCGGGAAAAACGCATCTCTTCTTATGATGGATGCGCGTGATGGAGGAATACGCGCGATGGTAGGATCCCGAAGTTTTAATGATGAGGCAATCAGTGGACAAGTAAATATGACTATGTGGCCAAGGCAACCCGGGTCTGCATTTAAGCCGTTTTCCTACCTCACTCTATTTCAGCTTGGATACCCAGCAGAAACAATCCTTTTCGATCTCCCAACTAATTTTGGAAATTACAGCCCCCAAAACTTTGATTTAACCACTCGTGGGCCCGTTAGCTTAAGGCGCGCGCTTGCAGAATCCCTAAACATCCCCTCGGTAAAGGTTTTCTATCTTGCAGATCCCAATCGAGTTATTGAAAACGCAAAAACCCTTGGGCTTACCACCTTAAAAGATTATCGCTATTATGGATTGTCATTGGGCCTAGGGACAGCAGAGAGTAGGATGGTTGATTTGGTACGCGCGTATGGAGTATTTTCAAACGATGGAGAATTAACATCTATATCTCTTATTGAAAAAATAACAGATACACGTAAAAAAATAGTATACGAATACAAACCTGAAAAAAAACGGGTAATCGATTCCGAATCAGTACGCCTCTTGAATGATGTCCTTAAAGATTACGATGCCCGAAGTGGATTATTCGGTGCCAGCCTGGGTCTTACAAAAATAGAAGGATACGATATCGCGCTTAAAACCGGCACCAGTCAATACTATCGCGATGCGTGGGTGTTTGGATACACCCCTAACTTTGTTGTTGCGGTATGGTCAGGAAATACAAATGGAAAAGTTATGAAACCCGGGGGTGCAAGTTTAGTTGCATCACTTCCTATTTGGCACGATTTCATATCACAAATTATCTATCAATTTCCACAAACTCAATTTTCCTCACCCCTTCCCAGAACAGTTGCAAAACCTATGCTTAACGGACAATGGACATCCCCCCTTGGCATACATGAAATTCTCTACTATGTCAGCACAAAAAATCCACTTGGTCCCATGCCAACAAATCCAGCATCTGATCCGCAATTTTTTAATTGGGAGTATCCGGTACAAAAATGGTCTGGCGGTGAAGCTTCTCTGCCCCAACAACAAGATATTACATCTAACGAACTACCAGCTGGTGTTTTGGAAAATGTTTTTTCACAATAAATTCTATTTCTTTGGAAGAATAATAATCTAAAACCTTTTTTCTTTTTATAAGAATATTTTTTTGCTGCAGGGAAATTTTTACCCCCGATCCCGGAAAACGCTCTTCTATTTCCTGTGCCGCTAAAAAAACTGGGGTGCGATAATTTGAAATTTTACGAAATGCCATGCGTGATTAAAGTGGCATAAGAATATATATAAAGTTATCCTCAAGAGGAGATTTTATTAAAAGCGGACGAGCTCCTTCTGCGTGAGTTGGAGTAAGCCCTAGAAAAATTTTTTCTCCATCTGCCGCCAAAACCCCATCAAGTAGAAATTCATGATTAAACGAAACCACAAAGTGTTCATTTTTCTGCAGGGAGCTTTCTTTAAATTCGGCTTGTATACTATTTTCGCTTTCTCCTAAAAGATCGTTTTTTGTATAGAGTTCAAGTTTTTGCGCATCGGGAATAACCTTTATTTTTAATTCTTTTGTTTGATCAAGAAAAACTTTTGTAAGTTTTAATGATTTTATAAAATCTTCAGTTTTTATATACACGGACACTCCAAATGTTTCAGGAATAACCCTTTTGTAGTCAGGGAACTCTATTGCAACTCTTTTTGTGGTGAGAATTTGAGATCCTAAATCAAATGTAATTTGATGATCCTCTATATATATAAAGATTTTTATCGGTTTACGTTTAATATTTCGGTATTCTTCAAGAATTCTCTTAGGGATAAGTGCTGAAATTGAGCTCATATTGGTTTCAAAAAATTGTTTTTTTATTTTTGTTTCAGTAAGCCGGATAGTGTCTGTGCTTACTAAGTATAAAAAGTTTCCTTGCAGGTGTATATACACCCCCGAAAGTTCTGGTTTAAAAATATCAGCTGTTTTAAGCGGCGCATAGACTTTTTCAAGGTATTCATCAAAAATTTCAGTTTCAATCTCAATAACATGATCTTTTTTAAATGTTGAAATAAGGGGATATTCTTCATCAATAAGTCCAGGTAAACTTGAAAGTGAGTAATCACCTTTAATAACAAGTGAATTATCATTTTTTTCAATAAAAAGAACATCTTCATAAAAATTTGAAAGGAGTTGTGAAAATTGTTTTGCAGGAATAAGTGCTTCACCATTTTCTTCTATCTTTCCCGATACTTCTGCAAAATACGAAATTTCTAAATCTGTTGCAAAAAGAAAAATACGATCATTTTCAGCTGAAAGTTTAAAAAAGTTTAAAATATTTAAATCTGATTTTCGAGAACATATTTTATCCACTACGTGGACTATATCTATAATACTATTTTTTATTATTTGTAATTTCATAGTAATAATAAGGGGTGTGGATATGTGGATAAGAGAAAAATAAGGCGCAATACCTATTATTTTTTATAAATAATATCTTAATAAGTAGTGGGTAATAACTGAACTAACCCTGAATAACCTTTGATTTAATAATTTCTATTTCTTGAGTAAGATCTGGATTGTGGATAAGTTCCCGTTCTATTTTTTCACAAGAGTAAATAACTGTTGTGTGGTCCCGTCGGCTTAGTAGTTCTCCAATTGCGGAATAAGACATTTTTCCTAAATCACGCAAAAGATACATGGCAACTTGCCTTGGGCGCACAACCTCCTTTCTCCGCATTTTCTTTAAAATTTCTTCTTCCTTAAGAGAATAAAATTCAGAAACGGATTTAATGATTTTTTTAGGAGTAACTTTAGTGTAAAACACACTGACGTAATCTTTAAGTGCATCATCAATATCGGACTCATTGATTTTGTCATAATTTTTCATTTTGGCAATAATCGCATTAAGTGCTCCCTCAAGATCCCGAATATTTTTAGTTATTTTTTGGGCTATATGCTCCAAAATATTATCTTCAACTAAAAGTCCCTTCTCTTGGGTTTTTACTCGAAGAATTGCAATGCGTGTTTCAATGTCTGGGGGTGTTATATCCACAATTAATCCACCTCCAAAGCGGGACTTTAACCGATCTTCAATATCAGAAATCATAATTGGGGGACGATCTGATGAAAAAATAATTTGCTTTCCAGCATCAAAGAGAACATTAAAGGTGTGAAATAATTCTTCTTGGCATTTTGCTTTTCCAGACAAAAATTGAACATCATCAAGAATGAGCACATCAACCTCGCGAAACTTTAATTTAAAATCATCAATAGTTTGGTTTCGTAGAGAATTAATAAGGTCATTAGTAAATTGCTCACTAGTGTTATATCGAACCTTTTTTACCCCACTATATTTCTTAAGAACCTCATTCCCTACCGCTTGGAGAAGGTGTGTTTTTCCGAGCCCCACTCCTCCGTACACAAAAAGAGGGTTAAATTTTTGCCCTATTTTTTCGATAATACTTTGCGCGGAAGCAAACGCAAGTTCATTATTGTTTCCTACAACAAAATTATCAAATCGATACCGCGGGTTAAGGTTTGTTTGAGGGTTTGTTTCAAACACCGTGATTTTTTTTACATAAGAAAAGCTTTTTACTCTGCGGCGTTTTTTTGTGCTCCGCTCTTCAACAACAATATATTCAATCTCGCGTATTTCAGAAATTGTTTTGCGCGCAGAATCAAGAATAAAAGAGTTGAATTTTTGTTCCAACCAATATTTTACTAATTTATTAGGGACCTCAAGGCGCAACGTCCCATCTATTTTTGAAACAGGACGCACTTTGTGCAACCAGGTTTTTAAGCTTGGTTTCGCAACCTTTCCAGAAAGGTCTTGCACGACATCTTCCCAAATTTTTTCCAAGCCAATGAGCTCCATGTATAGTGTGTAAGTACTTTATTATACTTACAATAAAAATACAAGGGGGTGCCCTACCATTGCACGGCGAATTCTGTTATACTCTTATTCCCATGACAAATAAAAAAAGAAAAAGAGTGTCTGGTTTCCTTGCCCGAAAAAAAACAACAGCAGGAAAAAAAGTAGTGCTTCTGCGAAGAAGAAAGGGCAGGAAAAAAGTAACCCCGTAACATCCGGATGCTTGCCGCAAAATATCGGTTACGAAATTTTAATTTTTCAGCGTTTTTTAAGGACTCTATAAAGAAAAATAGGCAACACCTTCGCATTTTTCAAAAGTCAAATAATATAGGATACCCTCGATTTTCCATTCCCGTACCAAAATCTCTCTGTAAAAGTGCCGTCGCGCGAAATAGAATTCGCAGGCGCATATATGAAACCATACGAATGTCTATACACAATTTTTCCACAGCCGATTATGTTATTGTTCCTCACAAAGACATAAAGGACCTTACGCAGAAAGAAATTTTATGTGAACTTATTTCTTAATTTATGTTTCGGCTTTATCTTGTACAACCCCTCCTTCTTTTTTTTGCGCTTGTTCATAATTGGACAGGAGATCCCGGAATAGCCATTGTGGTGTTTTCTCTTTTAATTCGCGTTCCTCTTTTCCCTTTGTATTATATTCAGCACAAAGAATCTGATAAATTGCGCGCCATTCAGGTAAAAATGAAAGAGCGCACAAAGGGGATAAAAGACATGGTAAAGCAGGCAGAAATCATATCGGGTATTTACGAAGAAGAAAAATTCAATCCGTTTCGTAATTTTATTATCCAGATGATTCCTTTGCCGATTATTTTTGCAATGTTTGCGGTGCTGGGGGATATTGTAAAAAGCTCATTACCGCTTATCGCGTTTGGTTTTATAGATGTGAAAACGCCCAACCTTCTGTTGGGCGCTCTTACTATCGCGCTACAGTTACTTTTTATTATGACTGAACCGAAGGAAACAAGAAAGGCGGGATTTATTATTGTGGGCGTTGTGGGCCTTCTTATTCTTACCTTCCCTGCAGCATATACACTCTACTGGGCAACAATTATGCTTTGGACAATTATAGAGAGAAAATTATTTCATTGGTACGAGATACGCTTGGGCATCAATCCGGTTCCAAAAAATAATCCCTAACGGGGTTATCGAAGGAGATACCACATCAAATCTGTCCGGTAATTCTATCTCACGCGCGGTATCTCGTTCTATATCATATATAACAATTTTATCGAAAAAGGGTCGCTTCATCATCTCCCAATCTTCGGGCGATCCAACAGATAATTGATCAACTGAAACCCCGCAGACAAGCATCCGATCAAAGGTACATTTTTGAGAAAGGGTTCCCCATGGAAATGTTTTTACAATAGTTCCGGCAGCATTGATAATTGAGCTTTTTTTTGCATTTTCAGATCCGTAACTTGCAAATACATAGGTGTTATTTGCGAGGAGCGAAAAAAATGACTGCTGGGAAACAAGAATCCGGCGTTTTTGCGTGGTCACATTGATAAAAAATAAAGGCGAATTTGTTTTGTTGGCAATAAATATATTCCCGCGCAATGGCGCAAAGACAGGATCGGGAAACCCAACGGAAATAACCCGAGAAGATTTTTTGTTTTGGATTGTCCCAATGTAGTTTACGGATGAATTATTTGAATAGTGATACCAAAGGGTATCTTTTAAATCCCATACAAATGATCGTGCAAATGCGTCAACGCTTGCGGTGGTATCTTGTACAAGATCTATTAAAAAGAATCGGCTTCTGCTGTTGATGTTTTTTTCAACCAATACGGTGCCCTTGGAGGGCGAAAAAAGAATGGACCGTATATTTTTATCACGGAGTAATTCTCTATACGTTTTTTCTTCTACATTAAAAACTTTTACGCTTTTTTCTTGGAAGTCAAACGCATATACATCAGGATAATCCACTGCTAAAAATCCCATAGGTCTGTCAAAAATAGGCCGGATAGAGTCACTTGAAGATGTGGCGATATTTTCATCAGAGAGCCCCCCAAGCTGCGTAGAAGTGACTGAAAGCGAAGGAATGCCGGTTGTTTCTGGAATTTCTGATAAAGGGCGATTATCTTTTTGGGGGAGGGTTAAAATATCCGGAATCGGCTGTGCAGGCCTCCTATTCATAATAAAAAGAGCAATAAGTGCAATAAGGATGACAATACCAAGCGCAAAAAATATTTTTTTTACCATTATTTTTTATTGTACCAAGAAATACCCATAAGTACGGCAACAAGCGCAATGATTGCTCCGCCTAGTAGCCATAAATTTGAAGCAGTTGCTCTGCGTGCGGTTGAAGTAGTATATGAAGGTATGAAAATTTTTTCAGTGAGGGGGGATGAAGAATTCACAAAAGATGGGGTAAGTAATTCTTGCAAAAATTGAGACTCTTGAAAAAGAGATGGAAGTTCAATCTCATTTTCTGTAAAAAAATAGGGCGAGCGAGGATATAGGGGATTTTTTGCATTTGCGCAATCTTTCGGACATGCGGTGGAAAATTCTTCCATAAAATTGCATTGAGCATCCTCATTACATAAAGCAAAGGAAGAAAGATCAAAGGAGTACGATCTTTCAAGGTACGAAATACCCAGTCCTCTATTATTTAAAAAATAAGGTAAATATACTAATGATTTTCCAAAAGGGATGTCAATGTTTTCTGTGTAAACAGTATTTCCGGAAATGTCTTTTAGAAAAATTGTAAAATTTCCCAAGTTATTTTTAAGGGGCCTTTCCGATGATAATGCTATGGGGTTAGGGTAATTTGGGTCGAAAATAATATTTTTTTCAGTACGATCTAAATTGATTGTAAACGAACGAATTTCCTGTGGAAGGGCATTTTTTGCCGCATACGCGGGGTTATGAATGAATATAATTGTCAATAAAATAAATAAAAATAATATTTTTTTCATGACGAATTTTTTAGGGGCATTAATTCAGAAGCATTGCACCCATTATTTAGTTTGTAAACTTTTCCGCGTAAATAATATTTACCTCCGCTTGTACGCAGCCCAAGACTTTGTGCAAACGAAGGGAGTGCGGCAATGGCCTCAAATCCAACTCCTGTATAAATATCAATGTGATGGTCGTTGATGGCGCCCCCTCGATCTGTTCCATAAAATCTTTTTACTGTAGTGCCGCTGTAAAATTCAACAATTGAGGTATGCCACGCCGCAGGAACAGCAACAACCCCAAGCCCTATAATATTTCCACAGGCCTCTGTGGGACCAGAAACTTTTTGGGGTCCACTTCCTGAACCAACATTAATCCAGCCATTATAGCCGTTACAAAGTGCATAGATTTTTTGATTAATCTGGCTTCCGGTATGTTCATTTCTTTTTGAGAGAAATGAACCTCCTTCGCACAAACCACTTCCCTGTAGTAAAAAATTTGCCGGAAAAGTGCGTGGAGAAGAGTATGGATATCCACCCCTCTGTTCTCCCTCCCCCTCGGTTGTGCCGTAATAATTAGTTACCCAAATTTCTCCATCATATATAGGAGTTCCAGATGGCGCTGGGGGTTCCGTATATGAAAGATTTCCAGAAGAAGCGCTTCCTCCACCAGCCCCGCCATATGAATTGAGGGTTATTCCAGCCGTAGGAACCTTTAGTTTTTTTACATTGTATAAAATAAGCTCCGCATTGAAAATCGAAGGGTTTACCCAATATAAAATAGTTCCTGAAATAAAGATAAACGCAACACCCATAACGGCATTTTGTACGTGTTGTTTTCCTGCAGCTTTTGTGTTTCCCGCCGCACCGATAATATATTTGAACGCCCCATACACCACCATGAGAAATGCGATTGCAATAGCAAGCATAACTCCTGCGTTATACAGCCCCTGTAGGCATTGTTGAATACCTGCTGAATTTGTGCAGTACTGCTGAATAAGCCCTACGGCACTTTCTTGGTTTTGTGCGTATACAAAGGAGAAAAATGGCATTACTCAATAATTGTTTTTTGATCTTGAGCAAATTCGCGTGAGTATGAAGGATTTGAAACAGTAACACTCGTTCCGTCTCCAATTGAGAGCTGATTGGCGGCAATTTGTAAAAATTGAGAAGAGGCGAGCGAAGCATTTCCTATTTTCCAAGAATAAGACAACTGGTTATCAGGAACCGAAAATGAAAAAACTAAAGCCCCGATCATTTGTCCGCGAAGAAGCGGCAACGAAAGAGGAAGAAAAAGATTTAAAGAAGGGTCATATTTGACAATACTTGCGCGAGGGCCAGGGAGGAAAAGCGAAAAATTGCGGCTTGCTTCAAATCCCGATCGGTATGCCGCGATCGTCACAGATCCTGAAACCTCAGTGGTTCCCGGAGGGGTCATAATTTTTAAAACAGGAGAAAGCGTTGATTTTTTGATTGTCGTCCCGGCATATAAATTCCATTTATAACTAAGCTGTTCCGGCGGAATAAGAATTCCGTCTTTTTGTGCTTGCGTTTCAACCCCCAAAAGAATCCCCCCGGATGTTTTTTTTGCAAACGCATAAAAAAAATCAAGCGTTTGGGCATGTGCAAGCGAAGCCGAAAAGAATAAAATGAATGCAACGAAAAAAAATAGGCAATTTCTCATATCTCTATTATAAATCCCCTCAATTATTTCCCAACTTTTTTGGGGTCTGGAATTTTTGAAGAAACATTTTTTATTGTAGCAAGTGCTTCTTCTCCACCAGGAATATTGGGAGCAAGTTTTTTAATAAGGGGACGAAGGAAAAAAATCATAATAACCGAAAGTGTTTTTAAGGGAAGAATTTCAATAAGTGCGAGTCCTGGAGGAAAAAAATTTGCCGAAAGCTCAACTCCCTGAAACAACATGGCGGTTCCGCGGATCAAATTTGCGACATTGCGTTCTTCCGAAGGAATTTTTTGGCTCCAACATACAAAGGTGAATAAAAGCACATAGAGCGCTTCAATAGGAAGCGTCACCAGTCGAATAAGAATACCGGCGATAATCGTCAGGTCAAATCCAGCTGATATGATTTCAACAATATCAAGGGAAAGCCCTGCCCAAAGGGTAAAAAAAAGAGCAACAACGGGGGTTTTCCCCTGTTGTTCATCAGATCCTGCATTTTTTTGCAAAGAAGAAAACGGCTTAATGTCATCACCGCGATTTTCTTGAGAATCGTATATTTTTTGCCCTCTTTGTTGCTCGGGGGTGCGTCCCGAAGTTGGTGTGCCCGAGGGAGAATTTACGTGTTCGCTATCAGTTTGGCCTTGTTGCTGTAAAAGTGAGCGCTCTGGATGAAATTCGTCTTTGATGCGTTTCGGGCGTTGATTTTGAGAAGAAGAGTTATGAGGAGCTTGGTGTATTTTCTGCATTTTTTTCAGATTGCTGGAGAAGCAAAAGCTGTTCGGGGGTTGATCGGATGATTTGATCTTCTGCGTAGGAAGCAAGTACAAAAAGAGGTACGCGTTTTAATCCTGCAATAAGAATACCCCTCCCCCGTTCTGCTTGCAAGAGAAATTTTTTTTCACCGTCTGAGAGCGCAAACACCTGCCCCACAAGATCAATAGTTGCGGGAGATTGTTTCATAAGAAATACAAGGCCCGAATTAGTAATGATCGGCTTTCCATAAGGAGAATTTAAAAAGTCCTCAACGTCTTGGGTAATACTTGAGATTCCAAGCATATATTTGCGTCCGCGCTTAATAGAGTTAAGTAAAAACATTGCCGCGGCCTCTTGTTTCATAAGCCACCATGCTTCATCAAGTACCACAATTCTTCGCTTTACTTCTTTTCGGATGCGGTTCATAACATAGTTAAGCACAATATACATGCCAATGGGACGAAGCTCTTCAACAAGATCCCGAAATCCAAACACGACAATGCGTTTATTGAGCTCAACATTAGATTGTTGGTTGATAAATCCGTTGAAGCTTCCTTCAGTAAATGGATACAATTTTTCAGCAAGCGCATCACCTCCCTCTACCCCGCGAAGCACTTTTGCAAAATCGTTTAAGGTTGGGAATAATTCAACTTTTGAAAAATCGCTCTCAGGTAAAATATTAAACGATGCATATGTTTGGTTGATTGCGCGATCAAATATTACCAATTGGTCTGAGGGGAGTTTTTCTCCAATGAGAAGTTCAATGAGCCCGAGCACATCGGCAACTTTCTCTTTAAATAGTTCAATAGGTTCCTCGTCTTTAAGGGGAGGCGGAAGATCAAAAGGATTAAGGTGAAATTCTGATTTTAAAGAAACCGGAATAAAGCTTCCTCCGTAAATTTCCGCAATAGAGCGATACTCATTTTCAGGATCAAGCGCAATAACATCAATACCCATCATCAAATTGCGCATCATTTCAATTTTTGAGGTGTATGATTTTCCAGCTCCTGATCTGGCAAATGTTACCATGTGCGCGTTTTCAAACGCAAACCGGTCAAAAATAACCAAGCTATTATCTTGCAAGTTAATTCCTAAAAGCGTTCCATTATCAGTTGATAGTTCTGAAGAGATAAATGGGAAAAACGACGATGCAGGCGAAGAGTTCATCTGATAATGCGATTCCATTTTGTCCAACCCCAAAGGAAGAGTTGAAATAAACGCATCTTCTTGCTGAAAAATAACCGGCTTTGCTAAAATAAGAGAGCTTTCAAGCATCTTCACCATTTCTTTCTCTTGAATGGAAATTTCCTCTTTTGATTCATTATATACAGTCATATACAACCCAACCTGCATCATTTTTTCTCTTGCTTGCACGAGCGAGTCGCGGAGTGTTTCAATGTCCTCATACGCAGTTCCTAGTTCCGGGGATCGCACGAGCCCCCGCTCTTCGCGCTCTTCAATTTGCGCTTCAACGCGCGCAAGTTGCTTCTCAAGGGTTTTGAGTACCGTCGGGACATCCATAGGAATAGCAAAAAGAGATAGATTAAATGCCTCTTGGATTTCTAGTATTTTTTCAAGCCATCCCGCAAAAAGAAATTTTGGATATGCTAAAATAAGAATATTTTTTCCATATACTTCCCCCACTTGGAAATCTTGTGAGTTGAAAAGCGCTCCTGGGGGGGCGATAATTTCTTTTATTTTGGAAAATCCATAATCGGTTTCTTCAGTGGGAATATTTATTTTTTGTCCCCCGCTAGATTTTTTTCCAAAAGAAAAATGTGGCAGCTTCATTGGATTTTTTGCATAAGTTCCTCAAATAATTCAATCGGAGCAGATCCCCACCTGATGGACGGATTGTACATTTCAAAAAGAAGCTGTGTAAGCTCTCCATTATTTAATCGAATGGGCTGCAGCCCAATACCAGATAATTTTTCTGAAATGTAAATAACGCGCGTCTCCAACTGCTCAAGTTGTTGAAAGTACGCCTCGTTTTTTTGCGTCTGTTTTTTGCTAAGAAACGATCCTGTTTGAATAACAGAGGGTTCATACGGCACAACAACATAAAAGATTTTTTTCATAACTTTATGCGTTTCGGTATACTCACGAATAAATTTAATGTAATCTTCAAGTTGCAACCGGATAAGCGGTTCAGTTTCGTCGCCTAACTTTACGCGCAAGACATTGATATAGTTTTCCGTATTTGCAAAACGCGACACAATAAGAAATTGGAGTGGAAAGTCAAGACCATCTAAAAGTTCCTTAAACTGTGAAATAACAATTTCTTTTTCAGTATCCGTAAGGAGTGAAAAGTTGATACCCGGCACCGCAAGTACCGCGCGCAAGGCATTGTTGTCCATAACAAAAACATCATCTTTTATATTTTTTACTTTTATAAGTTGCAAAACAGAACTTACCATTGTCTTTTAGGAAAATGAGGAAGCGGAAAATAGCGATACGGATTAACCGGATTTTGTCCGTGCTTATGGGCATATTGAATATAACGCACCAGGGGCTGAGTTTTTTTAAACTCGGTAACGCCTTCTTCTTTTTGTCTTTGGGGAATTGTCTTGGGGATCGGGATTTTTGGCATTTCGGGTAAGGGTTCTTCGGAAATTTCAGGGACTGCATTTTTTTCTATACCAAAAGATTCGGTCTCATGCTCTTGTGGGAGAAAATATTTATGAATAACGGAAACTTCTATTGTTTTTGTTGATGTGGGTGCGGATGCTTGCCAAAAGTACTGTTTCCCTCCTAAAAAATAGCTCAAAACTCTGGGCAAGGCGGATAAAAGCGATTTCCCATTTACCCGCATAAATCCCAAAGAGCCGGCAATGAGAAAGCTTACGAGGGTGACAATCCACGCAATGGGACCACCAACGATTTTAAAGGTGGTGTAACTTGCGATAAAAGCACCCAGCAATAAAAAAAGTTGTTTAAAGGTAATTAATCCCAGCAGTTTATCTTCAATAGTAATGTATTGGGGAACGTTGAAGCGCATGATAAAAAGTAAAAAGTGAAAATAATAAAACAAAAACTATATTTTTATTATACAGGCAAGACGATCAATTAAACTGAATTATTTGCCAGAAAGATCAACGGCGCTATCCGAATCTTTTTTTTGCAATGTATGTAAATCAACTGTGGCTGTAGGCGGAGTCTCGTTTGATGGAGGCGACTGCGGAATTTCTTTTGCGGGTGGAAAATGAAGTATCTCTTCGGATTTTTTTTGTAGTACAGTTGCTTGCGATACCGCATTGGGCGCCACAGCCCCTTCAGGTCTGCGCTTGCGGCTCTCCATCGGCGCCGCATTTTGATTTTTAGGCATTCCTATAACGCGATATTGCAATTGATCCATTTCATCCTGTGGGTTTTCCGGTGCATGAAATTGAGATGAGGGAATAAAATTCTGAGGAATATCTTTTTGTTTTTCAGTAAAGTGCGGCTGAGGTGTCTGTGTCGTAGGGTGGACAACCCTTTCATCGTCTGGGAACTCTGTAATAATAATTTTCTCCTCTTCTTGTTTTGGGCGCACAGGCGAAATTTTTTCTCCAACATCTTCGTGTTCTATGGGAATTTTAATGCGTGTGGGGATGGGGACGCGCGACGTTGCAACGCCTGCAACGCGGTTTAAATCAAGCGCACTTTTGCGCATCTGTTGCATTTGCTCTTCTTGCGCCGCCTTCAAAAGCGATTCTCTTTTTTGCGATTGCGCAATAACCGATCGCAGTTGTTCTTGCCTGCTTGCTTCTTGCTTTTCTTCCGCTTGTTTTTTAAGGTGTTCAAAAAGTGGCTTAAAGCGAGTCCAAATCATATACGCAAGCGAAGGAGCAAGATCAGCGCGAATACCCACATCAGTTTTTAGGGCTTCCGTAAGCCCCGCTTGGTTATCAAATTCAGTAGCTCCCATTGCAAAATCTTGAAGCAAATATGCGAATTGAATGCTCTGTTCTTCTTCAATGGAAAATTTTTTCTCAGCTTCATCGACAAAAAACCAAAAATCATCAGAATACAAAAAATTCTGTACATCTAAGGGTGAATGATTGTATAGGTCTGCAAAATCTTTCATATATAAGATAATTAATCACCCGGTGGACCTGCGTCGCTCCTATCTCTTCCTCCACGACTACCCCCCCCTCCGTCATCTTCATCATCCCCTGTAATATCAGATTTTCCTGGGCCTCCACGTGCCTCCCCGGGTTGAAATGGAGTATCAATAAGATCGCGTTCACGAAGGAATTGCGTGTGTTGTGATCCCTGTAACATCGCTAAGGCGCCTAAGAGTCGTGAGCGCGTCTGTCTACTTCGAGCATCTCTTCCTTCAGGGAATTGGGCATTAATTCCTTCGGTTGCTGTTCTTATAATTTGCTCTATCGGTATAAACGGAGGATTTTGTTGTAAAATGGCATTTCGTATGTCCGTTGTTATATTTTGAGCTGCTTGATTAAAACGTTGAACTTTACTGAGAACATTCATGACGGGAGAGTTTCTTATATCATTTACAATGTCATTATCTTGCATCATTCCTGATTCGCGAAGCACAGGAAGGTTTTGAGATAAATTTAAACACCATTGTCGAATCTTTGTTCTGTTTCGTTCCGACCCCGCGCGCTCTGCCGCTAACGCAACAACAGTATTATTTTTGCTGCCTCCTCAAATCCTTCGGGAGTTCCCTTACGGGTTGCACTAGAAAATTTTCCAATGCCAGTTCGGGTTCCTAATGCTTTTCGTACGCGCTCGTCTGATAAAAAGTCGCTTAATTCACCTTGGTCTAAATGGTCAACAACCGCTTGAAGTTCCTCGTGGCGTTGCAATTTTTCCCCAATAACCTTCGCTATAACAAGTCGTTGATCTCCTCGGGCATTTTTAAGGTATTGTCCTAATTTTTGTGGGTCTCCTTTATTAGCCTCAACAAACTGTTTTGCGTCTTTTTCAATGCGTTCTCTTTTTTGAGCAAGCATTCCCTTTCCTGCCTCTCGCATTTTGGTTCCCATTCCACGCATTGCAATACCTAAAAATGCCGGGTTTTTTTCTTCAATCCATTTTCCGGTTTTTTCAAGACGATCTCCTAAAAGATTTCGCGTCGGCTTAAACACTGCGGCTCCACGCACCGCGCCTCCAAGGGCGAGATAGCTTCCTACGGCAAAGTCATGCCCGAATTTTGCCGCTTTTCCTCCTACCTGTTGAGCATAGACAATTGCAAACGCATAATATCCTACTAAGAAAAAGAAGCGGATAAGCCCCGCGTATCCTTTTACCGCGTTTGCGTCAACGTTGGAGTTGGCGTTGTTTCCCATTAAAATACGTGTATCAACGTTTGCCTGAAGTTTGTCCCGAAAATTATCTCCTAAACCTACTCCCACAATAGAAAATCCAACCAGAATAAAAAGCAAAAGAGTTGGAATGTTGGTTAGCCAGGTTAAATATTTTTTTGACCACTCTTCCCAATGACCATTGTTTTTGGGGCTTGCCCAAGAAATAATCGCAAGCGGTAAAATACCCACTAAAAATGAAACAATGAGAAATCTTCCCACAAACATGCCAGCCAGGATCATCATAATGGATGTAAATATGAAAAAAAGTACAAACGCAACTAAATGCGCAAAGATAAGCTGAGAGAGGCGGCTTGAAGATTCAGCAGAGGAAAGTTTTTCAACATCACCCTTAATTCCCGCAACAAGATTGTTATCACCAAACATTAAAAGCCCTGTATATATTGCAGTTCCAACCTGTGAGCAAGGTTCTCCACCAGGTTGAACTTTTTCGTTTTGTCCAAATGAACATGCCAATGATTTTGTTACTACATGTGAAACAAAAAATAGCTCTTTTGCGATAAAGAATGAGAAATTTATCAAAAGCGCAATAATAAGAAGTTTAAAAATCATTGGCTTTGCCGCAGAGTCGCGTCCAACAATCCACATAAACCCCGCATAAAGCGAAAAGAAAATAATCACCACATACGCGATATTTTTGAATGTTTCCCATAAGAACGGGGAAAGTGTCGCGCTATCAAATGGGTTCATCAACACAAACGTGTTGATTGCATTTGCCGATATTCCCCCAAGCCACCAAAACACATGACGTACTAAAGGAAGCACAAAATCCAAAAAATGCAGCATGCCATTTAAAATGCTCTGCCCGGCAGCATCTAAAATAGGTCTTCCAAATGCCGCTCCGCCAATAACTGCAATTGCACCAATACCAGCCGCAATTAAAAGCGGGGCAAGACCTCTATTTTTTATATGCTTTCTTTGTGTCATTTTAATTTTACGCGCCTTGGATTTGCAAACGGCGAAGTGATAAGCTCAAATACGTTCGCAAAAAACATTTTTGTCTTTGCAAATGCGTTTTTGATTGTTTGAATAACTGAAAATCTATTGCCTTGGGGGGCACGGGCGGAGAGTTCTTCGTCAATTGGAAGAAGAAGATCTTCTGGAATATTTCCAATTGCACCCTCTAAGGTTCCACTAAACGCAGATAACTGTTCTCGGGCCAAGCTAAGCGTATTTTTTGCGCTCCCGATATCTTTTTGTATGGCATTGATTTCTCCCTGAACGGCTACGGCATCAAGCTCGTTTGATTGCATAAGCTCAATAATGCGAGCATGTACTGCCTCAATGCGTGCGCTGTCTGTTCCGCGCAGGGTTTCTAATTCTTGCGTAATTTGCGCAACTCTATTTTGCTTGGTAATGAAGTCCGTGTTATCTATTTGAGTGAGCGCGTCAAGTGCACCAGATACTGCCGGAAGCATTGCATTTAAATATTCAGAAACGGGCATTTCAGGTGCGGTAACATTATTTGCGGCCGCATATTGAATTTGAGTATCCATCCATCCTCGTGACTGCGCAATTGTTTTTATTTTTTCGTATGCTTGTTTTTTCTTTGCAAGAAATTCCTTCATGGTGTGAATGTCTGCTGCTGCCTGCGGAGTCACCTCAAGGTCTTGCGAAATGAGCTCGCTTGATTTGTATATAACAGATAAAAGCGGCCCCTGCGTTGCCTGAAGCCCCGCGGGAGCCATATCTTGGTTCATAAAATGCGCAAAGATACCCATAAGGCGAGAAAAATTACTTCCATCGGTTTGATAGGTAAGAATATCTTCTTCGCGCACCGCCAAAAACGTATCAACATAATCAACATCCATATTGCTTATTTCAAAAAACGGAAAATTTTGTTTCGCAACAGATCTAAAAGACCCAATTCCGTACCCAGAGTCACCAATAATATCTAGGATGCCGCCATTGCCTGATTGAAACAGCGTTCCCATAACTCGGTTTTGCCCAAATGACATATAGGGAGAGAGGGTGCGCTGTACGGCTGTTTTTGTTGCTTGAATGTCTGACGCGATGCGCGATTGTTCTTGGGTGAGCGCAGTAGTACTTGCTTGGATTGCGGGATTTGTTTGTTGCAGAGAATTAAGACTATTATTAAGGGCTGTTAACTCTGCGCTGGGCAAGATTTCATTAAAGCTGTTTTGTAAAAGAGTAACTTGTTCCTCTGCATCGCCAAGCCGTTGCTCAATGTTTGCAAATTCATCCAGGACTGTCGGATCAATAACTAGCTCCAGTGTAGGGCCGCTTGGATAGTCCGGATGTGGGCTTTGCAGTTGGTCGCGAAAAGAATTTTTAATGGAAATAAGTCCGCGAAGTGATGATGCGGTGTTATCTAGGTCAACCGCAACTGTGTCAACTTGTTTTTGCACCTCGGGCCAAAGTACCTGACTTTCAAATTCGCCTCCCAAGGCAATTTGTGATTGATGGGCTTGCACACATGCATCATAAAATTTTCCTCCTCCTGCACCCGATCCGCGAGCGCCTTCGCACGCCTTTTCAGGGTCAACGTTGAGCGCATCGCTCCCCTGGCGTGGTTTTTCGGCAACCTTTTCAAATCCCTGGAACACACGGTTTATGTTTGAAAAAAGAAAATTACGAAACCATGACACAATCGGGTTTGGCGCATCGGGATTTTGAAGTTCGGCCATCATGCGATCCAAATCATTTGTTGCAACTTTACTGGCAATACCCGCAATGACTGTCGGAGGTGTTTCATCAAGCCATGCGTTAGTCGGGCAACTTTCTTTAGGTAGATTCGGATTTGTGGTGCATTTTCCAGATGGCCTGAAACCGGTTTGAATATCTGACCTGGCAGAAATTTCAGCCATGGCGGCGCTTGATTGTGCCATGCCTTGTAATCCCGATGCAAGGTCAGAGCATGCGGCTCCTTGCAGTTGCCCCACCAGCCCCTGGGTGATAAACGCAGTCATGTCCTCAAATCCGCTTGAAGTTTTTTGTTTAGGGCACTCGGGGTCTTGGGATTCCATTCCGGGCGTACAAATTCCATCATATTTCCAGCTTTCATCGGTCATGTCACCCCCGCCACTTCCCGCATCACCTGCTTGCGCAAGCATCCACCCTCTTCGGCTATCTGCCTGACTTACAACTTGCGCAAAAAACGGAACGCGGGAAAATAAATTGCGAAACGCGAGTTTTTTCCCATCCGATGGCCCCTTTGGTTTATAGGTAATAATAGTACCTTTATTTTTATCGTATTGAATGCTAACGTTTTCAGAAATACCCTCAACCGCACTCGTTGGACACGCCGCAACTTTTCCAATCACGCGTGTTGCCAAAAGTGATGCGCGCTGCTGAAACTCCGGATCTTTGTTTTGTCCTGAGACAGCCCCTGTTGTTCCGCGAATGGCGCTTTGAAAACACCCCATTGCAATTGGGTCTATGCAGCCGTTTTGGGCATATTGGAGCATCCCCACAAACGTACCGCTTAAAATATTCATCAGCATATACATATTGGGATCTTTAATTTGCAAATCCCCTATCAATTTTGCGATGCGCGTGGTGACAATATTGATGATTTTATAGATGATGTATTTTCCGGCATCCTTAAGTGCTTGCATCATCTGTTGCTTCATTTGTTCAACCTGTGTCTTTAAATTTTCAGAAAAAGATTTTCCCAGAGCGTTAATAGCCCCCTTGTCCCCTACTGGCACCTCTCCAGTGATCAATCCCATAACCGAAGAGATTGCAAGGTTGAGCGCAAAACTTTGAATTGCACTGCCTAAATTTTGGCTTGCGCCAGAGGGCATTGCAAGATTGGTCAAGTAAGGCGCGGCTGTTTCGCCGAGCGTGGGGTTTAAAACCGTAAGAGTATCGTTTGCAAGATTTCCCGGCGGCTGAACAAGAGTTCCATTTTCTACAATCCCAATTCCATCGGCTCCTTGGATAAAAGGAAGAAGAGTGATGCTTATGCGTGCGTATGAATTTGGAAAATTATTAAACCTATTTCTTCGAACCAAATCTCCAATGTCAATGGTAATTTGGGGCTTGTCATCAATGACAAAAGAATTGTCGTATGACTGTGTAATATCCACCCCATCTGCCTGAAGAGAAAAGTCAAGGGCAATTCTTTGTCCGTTATGGGTATTTTTATATTCAGGATTATAAAAAGGATTAGGAAAAGAAAAATAGGGATATTGATCCTGCCAGTCGGCGTTGCCCTCTAGTGCATCTAAAATACCCAATCCCGCACCGACCGCGTCCGACGCAAAACTACTTTGTGCGGACGCTAAAGATGGCGGAATAATGAGCGATGCAAGAATAAAAAAAGTAAACGTTTTTTTTATAAAGTTCATTTTTTAATCATAAGTGCAAGCGCTTGAGCTTCTTGGTCAATAAGTTGGTTTAAAAACGAATGTAAAAAATATTGATGATCCGCATCGGGCGATTTGCCCAGTTCCGTCAGAGCATATCCTTTTCCTGCAAACAAAGACACCCATACCACATGCACATTATAGAAACTGGGCGGCGGCTGGATGCGGGAGAGCGCAACCGCGCTTTGGCGGTACAGCGTTCCGGCTGAAGTAAGCGACGCGGGGGTACGTAAATTAAAAGAAACACCCTTCATGTTATCAACAACCGTAGTCATTTCTTTTACATATTCCGCGTTGCTTTTATGCTTGTTCGTTTTTATAGCATCAACAAGGGGGCTTGTTGCGGCAAGCGATCCCCGGTTGATTTCATCAACAATTGCGTTAAATCCTTTTGTTGCCTCCTCTATTCCAGCTTGCGCCTCTGTTTGAAGCGTTCCCTGTAATTTTTTGTATTCTTCAGGAAAAAATTCAAGTGCTAATTTTTCAGTTTCCCGATATGCTCTTTGCTCTGCTGCACTTTGTTGCAAAATACCCGCAAAGGCATCTGCGTTTTTATTTTTTGATGCAGGACTTTTGAAAAGTTTGAAAATTCCAAACAAAAGCGCAATGCCCGCGACGATAGAGATGAAAACAATAAGTTGCTTTTTTTTCATACAAGGATGTGCGGCCCTTGAAAAAGATGAAAGAGAGAGAGTTTCATCAAGAGAGCCGAAGAGAGGACTTGAACCTCCGACCTTTCCCTTACGAAGGGACTGCTCTACCAGCTGAGCTACTTCGGCACATATCACCATATGTGCAGATTCCGTCCACGATTTTCCGCTACTATCTAAAATAAAATCATGCAAATGCAAGCGTTACGTAATAATGCTTGTGTCAATGCGCCGCTTATAAAAATTATATACGTAAAATAAGCAGAAGCGTGCTAAAAATGCGCACAACCCACATTACCATCCGCTTGGAAAAATAATAACTTTTTCTCCGGGCTCTGAAAGATTAAATTTATCACGAGCTTCCTTTTGTATATTTTCTTGATTACGCAGATAAAGCGAGCGTTGTTTAAGCAGAGTATTTTCTTGGCGCAGGCGCGAAACATCCGATTGAAGAGTTGACAATTCTTGGCGAAGTGGTTCATTTTTATTTCGTTCTTTTACGTAAAGCACCGCAATACCAATAATAAGTAAAAACCCTAAAGCTGTGCGTATGGGATGATGTCTGCGCATAAATTATGAGCTTAAAAATATCGGAAATATTTGAAAAATAGGTTCATCTGCGAGATTGTCAATAGTGAGTAAATAGACCGCTATTTCTCCTTCATTGTGATTATAGGTGTTCCCTATGTGTTGCGCAAGACGAAGGACTTTTTGTTTTTTCTTTTCCGTGAAGTGATGGTGCGCTTTAAACGTGTCAGATCGGGAAAGCGCTTTCACTTCAAAAATACACAGCACCTTGTTTTTTTCTGCAACAATATCTATCTCACCAAAACTTCCTATCCGTACATTGCGCGCTATAATCTTAAATCCATGACGTACAATATGCGCCGCAGCAAGATCCTCTGCTTCCCTACCCGTTTTGTTCATCTTTTTCAGTAAAAGATTTTTTCATAAAGGAATTTTGATTTTTTGTCGTAAGAAGAGAAAGCGCATAGACGAGTCGCCAAAGAACATTTTGACTGATATTATCTTCTTGTTTTAAAAGATAAATATTCTTCCAAATTTCATATAAGTGCTTTTTTCTTCCATGTATCGGATATGCATCAAAGTGCCTCACAATAACCGCAAGATCATTTAAATTGGTAACGCGATAATATTCTGTCCGATTAATGTTGTCAGAGTTACTTGTTAGCTTGGATGCTTTCACGTGATAGATATTACCAACTCCAAAGAAATCCTTTATTTCTTTTAGCAGTAAGGCATCTGTGTGGGTTAAGCGAATAGCAAAATATAAGTTCACTCTTTTTTTGCTTGCTATGCTGTAGGTGAAAGCCGCCTCTCTTTCTGATATTCCGGTAATATACCAAGGATCTAATTTCATAAAAATAAGTGTTCCAATAGGAACATGCTTTTTGAGATTTGTAAATTGTGAAACATCCTATGTACATTATAGCACTCTGTATTATTGCGGTAATTGATTAATTTGATCGGTTTAGGTCAATAAATTAATAAAATACATAATCTGTTTCACGTGTAACAAGGGGTGTGTTTTAAGAAATAAATAGCTCCGCAAACGGCTGGTACTTCATTTGCGGCTTTGGACTACCCAAAACGCCGCGGTTGCTTACATCTCAGAGACCGTAAGATTTACCAGATGTAAATATTTTAAATATATAAAAATACACAATGTGTTACACGTGTGACAGAACACGTGTATTTTTAGGAATATGTTGCTTTAAAAAAATGAACAAATTGTTTCACGTGAAACATATTCTCCCATAACTTCTGCGAACTTCGGTAACATGCATTTTTAAAGGGCTAAAATCGTGAAACAATTACGCATATTCTGCGAACTTATGAAACATCCAATGTTTCACGGTTAAAGACAAGAATGAATTAAATTCTATGTTTCACGGTTTCATCGTGAAACATTTTAAAAACATTATTTTTTTAAAATCAGCTAAAAGATAAAAATATTTTATATTGGTACCGCGAAACAGTCCCAAAATGATGTTTTAAAAAAACATGAAACATATATACTTTATTTTTTACAATAGACACTATATTACACAGATAACCTATCAAATTTTTTATGATTTTTATGGCAAGGGAGGGTTGATTATTGTACGCTAGAAGTAAAAGCCCCTGGCGAGCAAGTGCCGGGGGCTTTTAGGTAATAGGGATAGAAAATTATTCCTTAGTAATGTGTCGGAGAAAATCCATAAAGGGATCTTTGAGCTCAGGATGAGTGAGCGCAATACGCACGTTTGTCTTCATGTATTCTAAAATATTTCCGCAGTCAAAGTAGGTGCCATTTTGAATTTCAACCGCATATGTCTTTTGTCCTTTTTTGCGAAGCTCATTTACGCCGTCAATATACACGAGTTCTTTCCCGTTTTGCACGGGAGCAGAAGAGAGGGCATCAAAAATATCCGGTGTGAACACAAACCCAGAAACCGTTGCAAGATGAGATGGACATGTATCGGGTCCCGGCTTTTCAATAAGATCGGTAATTTCAATCACGCCAGGCGCAACTTCGGGTCCTTTTGCAAATCCAAATTTTTTTGTATCTTCGGGATCTTCAGTTCGTATCGCTCCTAAAATTGTGCTTTGATATGTTTCGTATGCGGCAATAAGTTGTTTTGCGCGTGACGGGGAAGCGGTGATAAAATCATCTCCCCAAAAAACCAAAAACGGTTCATCGCCAACTGCACTGCGTGCCGCAAGAATTGCGTCTCCATTTCCACATATTTCTTTTTGGCGAACATAAATAAAATCTGCAAGTTCTGATATACGGCGAATTTCATAAAGTTCGTTTTTTTTATTATTTTTTTCAAGTTGTGCTTCAAGTTCCCAGTGCCTATCAAAGTGATCTTCAATAGCGCGTTTGTGCCATCCGGTTACCAGCACAATTTGAGTGATACCCGCATCAACTAATTCTTCAACTATATATTGAATGACCGGCTTATTAACCAAGGGCAACATTTCTTTTGGCATTGCCTTAGTAACTGGGAGAAATCGTGTCCCGTATCCGGCAACGGGCACAACCGCCTTTCGTATTTTTTTCATTTATACGGATTATAACTTGTATTGAAAACGCAACGGGCATTATGCCCGTTGCGTTTGGAGGCAAGCGTTTGGCGGTACCTAAGATGTATCGCTTCGCGAACGTAGCATTCGTTGAGGCGCCGCGTTTAATGCACTACTCCTTTACTACGAAGTTGATAATGCGATCTTGCGCAAAAATAGTTTTAAGTATTTTTTTGCCCTTCAAGTATATTTTTACCTTTGGAGATTTCATTGCTTCAGTTTTTATGTTTTCAAATGTCATATCCAAGGGAACTGAAAAGTCAAGGCGTTTTTTACCATTGACTTGAATGATAATCGTTTTAGATTCTTGTGCGAGATATTTTTTATTGACCGTTGGCCACGATGCGCTATCAAGGAGTGTTGTCTTCCCAAGCATATGAAAAAGTTCTTGCGCCGTATATGGAGCAAAAGGAAAGAGAATTTTAAGAAAATCAATAAAGGTATTGGGCGAGAGAGCTCCCTCGTCGCATTTTTTACGGAGCATATCACTGCACTCCATCATGGCAGAAATTGCCGTATTAAACTTAAGCGCGGGAATATCTTGACCTACCTTTTGAATGGTGGCGTGCAGTCCTTTCAAAAGGGCGTCGTCTTTTATTGAAGAAGGAACATTTTTTTTCTTTACATCTAACCCAATACTCCACACGCGGATCAAAAATCTAAAAATACCGCGAATACCTTCCTGCGCCCATGGCTTGGTATCTTCAAAAGGCCCCATAAACATCTCATACATGCGCAAGGTGTCTACCCCAAATTCTTTTGTAATATCATCAGGGTTAACCACATTTCCGCGGGACTTGGACATTTTTTCATGGTCTGGCCCTAAGATAATGCCCTGATTAACAAGCCTTGCAAATGGTTCGGGGGTAGGTACGTGCTTTGCATCATAGAGCACCATGTGCCAAAAACGCGCATACAGCAGATGAAGCACCGCGTGTTCAGCTCCGCCAACATACATCGTCACAGGAAGCCACGCCTTAAGGGATTCTTTTGATGCAAATACTTTTTTGTTTTTTGGATCAAGATAACGAAGATAATACCAGCAAGATCCTGCCCATTGCGGCATAGTATTTGTTTCGCGCGTTGCCTTTTTGTCGCATACAGGGCATTTTACCTCAATCCATTCTTTTATTTTTGCAAGCGGCGACTGTCCGGTTCCAGAGGGCTCATAGCTTTTAACGGGCGGAAGCGTAACAGGAAGATCTTTTTCGGGAACTGGAACAATGCCGCAATGAGGACAGCGAATCAGCGGGATGGGTTCTCCCCAGTATCGTTGGCGTGAAAATACCCAATCACGCAATTTGTAATAAATATGCTTTGTCGCGATACCCGAAGACATCAGTTGCTCCCCGATTTTTTCAATTGCTTCTTGCGAGGTAAGGCCTGTAAATTCTTCTGAATTTTTAAGCACCCCATAATTTTCATGGGGGACGTCCTTGCCCGCAATAACCTCTTCAATGGAAAGATGAAATCGCGTTGCAAATCGATGATCCCGTTTGTCGTGAGCTGGCACTCCCATCACAGCACCAGTTCCATAGTCAAAGAGTACATATTCGCTCACCCAAACCGGGATGCGAATTTTAGTAAACGGATGCACGACATACGAGCCCGTGAACACTCCGCTTACCTCATCGCTGCTGCGCCGTTCTTTTGCTGTTCTTTTTTGTGCGTTTTCAATGTAATTTTCGGTGATAAAATAATAGTCGCCTTTTGCGATTTTCAGGGCCATCTGATGTTCAGGCGCAAGTACTAAGAATGTAACTCCAAAGAGTGTGTCAAGGCGAGTGGTAAATACAGAAATAGTATTTTCCTTATCTTCTGTTTTGAATGTAATTTCATATCCTTCGCTTTTTCCAATCCAGTTGCGCTGAAGTTCCTTGATTGATTCGGGCCACCCTAAACCATCAAGTCCCTCAAGAAGACGGTCGGCATACTGCGTGATTTTAATGTGCCATTGAGAGAGCATGCGTGTTTCAGTTTCCGATCCGCAGCGATCGCATCGTCCTCCGACAACTTCTTCATTAGCAAGACCTGTTTTACATGAAGGGCAAAAATTAATTGGAGATTCCGCTTCATACACAAGCCCCTTTTTATACATCTGTAAAAACATCCATTGGGTCCAGGTGTAATATGCGGGATCGGTTGTTGAAATTTCACGTGACCAATCATATGAAAAACCCATTTTTTTGAGCTGTTTTTTCATCAACTCAATATTTGTCGGCACAAACGACATTGGATTTTTTTTCATTTTGAGCGCATAGTTTTCTGCGGGGAGCCCAAACGCATCCCATCCCATCGGATGGAGCACTTGGTGTCCTTGCATGCGATAGTAGCGCGAGAGAATATCTGTTGCCGTATATCCTTCGATGTGTCCGGTATGAAGCCCGGATCCTGAAGGATAGGGGAACATGTCAAGGATATAGGTATTTTTTTTACCAGAAGTTTTTTTTACTTTCCAGGGAGCGTATTTTTTTTCTTCCCAGATCTTCTGCCACTTCTTTTCAATTTTTTCAAAATCGTATTTCATATCTTACGTTGAAGATTATAAGTAAGATACCGCTAGCGTACAATAGGCATCATACGCGCGTCCTGAGGGTATTTTTATAGAATTTTAGATTTATAATCTTTATATATTGGAAGCTCTACATCATGTCTTCTTTAAAACACATCGCAGACTTTGAGTTACATTGGGAAACTTTAAATCACTTAGATCATCCGTACGGAGATACTATGTGGCATTTGTTTTGGGGGGTGGTGTCGGGAGCATCTTTGGTGTATGCGATTGTGGTGAAAGATTTTCTTTTTTTAATTATTTCGCTCTTTGGAGCTATATTCTTTTTTCACCCTGTTTTTTATGAAGAAGAGAAGTTATCAATTGTACTAAACAAAGAGGGGGTATTTATAAACAAACGGTTCCATCCATGGACCGAGTTTGAGGGATTTGAAATTTTTGAAACCGATCATCGCGAGTATTTATATTTTTTACCGAAAACAGCATTTCGGTTTGGATTTGGGATTATGATGCCGCTGAGCGATTATACACCCCTTGATAAAGTTCGCACTACGTTGCGGCAATTTTTGGATGAATATGAAGATTCACTCTCGTACCTTGATCGGTGGTACGTTTCGATCTTTCGATAATCGCGGCGCCGATTAGGTGCCGCAAAACGCTTACGGTGTTCGCTTTAGCGATAAGCCGTTTGCGTTGCCATCGCGGCGCCGATTAGGTGCCGCAAAACGCTTACGGTGTTCGCTTTAGCGATAAGCCATTTGCAAAACGCTTACGGTGTTCGCTTTAGCGATAAGCCGTTTGCGTTGCCATCGCGGCGCCGATTGCTACGTTCGCCTTGCGAAAGTAGCGATGATATCGCGTAGCGATACATCTCAGGTGCCGCAAGCTGTTATTGTGAAGTAATAACAGCGCCTAATATTTTTAAAATTTATCTACAAAAATATTTTTAAATAAATAAAAATAAATTACTGATTTATTTGATTTTGAATTTGACTTTGAATAACCGTGAGGGCGGTGTCTGCAATTGCTCCCACGAGTCCACCCGATGTTCCCATACTGGTGATAGTATAGAGCTCAGGAAGACAAATGGGCCCAACTGCAGTGGGAACCCAACAACACCCACCGGGGAATACCTGTCCAACAACATTATTGCCGACAATTGGCTGCCACCATTTGTATAAAATTGCTCCCCACGGAAAAAGGTAAAACCCAGTCATCTGAGGGGCAGTAAGGGGCCCGGCAATAAAAAGATCAATTCCATTCACACAGTAGTACCCCGTAAACACAATGCGCCCCCCAAAGTCCCTTCCTGGAATGGCAAGAGCAGTATGGGCAAAAAGGAAATTGAATGTGAAGGCAAGAATAAAAATTCCCAAGACAAAAAAAGAAGCGCGTTGACAATTCATGGTATATGGTGCGCCCGGCAGGGATCGAACCTGCGACGGCCAACTTATAAGATTGGTGCTCTACCACTGAGCTACGGGCGCTTCACTCATAAATGCACACGCATCAGTTATACTCGCCCTCGCTCACTCGCATCAAAGATGCTCGTACCATGCCCGCTCGGGCTGCGCGGGTTTCTTTGTGCATTTATTCGTTCAAAAAATAAGAAGTAAGATTATTTTAAATCTTAAATTTGAAAATCAAAAATTTTGTGCTTCGTGCTTTGAATTTCGTGCTTAAATTCTTAATTTTCAAACCGAACGTCTACTTTTTTGAATGATTCAGAGGAGACCCGCGGAATGCGGATGGTTAAAATGCCGTTTTTGAGAGCCGCTTTTATGCGGTTTGGATCAACGTCTCGGGGGAGCACAATAGTTCGGGCAAAGGGACCCCAGTAGCACTCTCGATACAGATATTGTTCCGCACGCGCAGGATCGGGAGGAAGTCGTTTTCCGCGAATCACAAGCATATCGCCGTGCACGAGAATTTCAAGGTCTTCCATAGTGACCCCGGCAACGGTTGATTGCACAATAAGATCAGTGTCGGTTTGGAATACATCAATGCTCAACTGTCCTTCTTCTTGCTCAAGATTTATTTGGTGTTCGTGAAAGTTTTGGTCCATGGGGGTTTGTGTTTAAAAAGAATGTTCCGAGGGTAATTGTTTTGATGTATGGCGAGGAAGCGAGCGTGCCTTTATGAAATCAAATTCCTTTAAGACGATAAAAAATACTGCCCACAAAATAGGAAAGACATACAGCATGGCGTCTTGTTCAACGATATACATATTATAAATAAAGTGTAACAGTATCGCAACGATAATACTGAAGACAAAGGGAAGCACGCGGCGAAGCTTCAAGCTCTCCGCAAACCCGAATCCAATTAAAACTGATGCAAGCATGTGTAAAAAATTTGCGCTTAACGCTCTCATGAGGGCAACAACCATAACGAGCGTAACTGATGATGACGCAAGGGTATAGAGTCCAAAAAAATTTTCTAAAAAAGAAAAACCAAGCGCCGCAAATCCCATATACACCATCGCATCAATCGGTTCATCAAATGCGCGCCGCGTAAAAATAAAAAGTGCAATGGGAAGAAACTTGAACACCTCCTCGATCACCGAACTGTAAAAGTAATAAAGAAAAGGAGCCGTGTGACTACTGAGGCCAAACTGTTCTAAAGAAAGCTCTGCGTAAAAACTTAAAAAAACCGCAACTCCTCCAAGTAAGAATGAAAGCGCGGTTAACGATCGCGGTTCAGGATGGGGATCTTCTTTGAGAATAAACCAGAACCAACCCAAAACAGGAAGAAAAGAAAAGAAAAATATATAAAAAAAATTTATAGCTTGGTTGGCCACGGTTGGGTAAATAATGGAAGGTGCTTTTTTTGTAATTTTTGTGCGAGCGCGTCAGTGACAAACGGCATAAAGGGATGAATAAGTTTGAGCGATTGCTCAAGTACCTGCATCAGAATCTTTGGATCATTGGTGGTATCTCCTTTGCATGATTCAACATATACATCGCAAAAGTCATGCCAAAAGAATTCATACAGTAATTTTAGCGCATCTGAAAATTGAAACAACTGTATGTGTTTCTCAACGCGCAGTTTTGTAGCATTAAATTGCGCAATGATTTTTTTATCAGCCAAGCTTTGCTTGCGCTGCGTTGGAAGGGTGTCCTTTTCAGATGCCTTGCTCCGCATGCGCTGCATAGCAGAAATTTCATCTGCGCGCAT